>Ga0272440_1003845_pt1 | contig 11011 bp, 9 predicted proteins | sample SSMMMBAug17_FD_192440 | JGI IMG/M metagenome (GOLD analysis project Ga0272440, IMG submission 192440) | Marine sediment archaeal communities from Little Sippewissett salt marsh, Falmouth, MA, United States - SSM-MMB-Aug17 | ecosystem: Environmental > Aquatic > Marine > Wetlands > Sediment ... | reverse complement strand
GGTCACATCTTGATTATTGCATTTAATTTGGTTGTGTCTTTCCGGCAAGCATGCTTGACTTGTGGCTTATTCCCAATCCCGCTTGCTAACGCGCGCGGCTCTGATACCAGGCAAGCTAATAAATCAGAGCCGCGCGTTAACTAATCAGAGCCGCGCGCGTCAGCAAGCGGGATTGGGAATAATTCATAAATCAATCAGTCAAGCACGATTACCGAAAGGAAACATCTGTCAGCATGGGTTAATTGCGCTTGCTTTTCTTTGAGTTGTTTTTCAGCATTTTTTCGATCAGTAATATCTATAATAGAACAAAGAATCACCTGTTTATCAATTTTGCATAGTATCTGTTTTACCCAAAGAAAAAAAAACATACTATGCAATAAATATATGTATTTGATTCGCATTCTCCAAAAATTGGATGTTTCTTTTCTTAGGAACCACAATTTAATAACTTTCCCATTCTTTCATCCGGCATTCGGGCCGCCTTTGTCCGATGCAAAACTGTTTAAAATCATGGGGAAATGCTGTCTCATCATAAAAAAAAATTTCTCTTTACAACTTTTTTTTAGATAATAGTGTAAGAAATCCCAATTTTTTGTGTCTTTATTAATAAAGGGTATAAAAATTTAAAATCGGTTTATAATGCCAAAGATCACATTAACTGTTGTGTTAAAGTTGAAGGGAGATCTATTATGCAATTACAAAAGAAGCCTTTACATCCAATCTTGCTTGTGGATAATAACCCCAACAATAGCTTGTGGGATATTGAAAAAAATATAATAGGCTCAGGTTATAATCATATTGAAGTTTGCCATCGAACGCCATCTGTATACAGGCGTTTGGAAACAAGCCAGGCCAAAGTTGTATTGATTCATGTAAAACCCGATGATCATACCAATATGGATTTATTTTATACCATCCTTAAAAATTATCCCCAATTATCATTAATTGCTATTGTTGATCGCCAGGATGTTCCACAAGGTAAACGCTGTATGGAACATGGCGCATTTGATTACATCATAAAACCTATCGAACAAAATCGAGTGACGAATGTTATTCGACATGCTATTGAAGCTTATGAATTAAAATGCATTAATCAGGATTTACAAAAAAAATTGTTAAACCTTCCCATATCCAATCATAATGCTTTTTCAACCATTATTTCTCAAAACAGAAAAATGTTGGCTGTTGTCAATTATATTGAGTCCATCAGTCAATCGTCCCAGCCAGTTTTAATCCAGGGAGAATCTGGATCTGGAAAAACAACATTAGCGTATGCCGCTCATAATGCCAGTCGAAGTCAATATCCGGTCTATAGTATTGATGCTTCAAAAATGGATGATTATGAATTTTCTGAAATGCTTTTTGGACAACATCTTCAAACAACAGATGGTTTAAATGGTGCTCAAAAAGGTCTGGTTGAAAAGGCTGAACATGGGAGTGTGATTATTCAAAATATTGATAAACTCAGTCTGATTTCCCAACATAAACTATTACGTTTGATAAAAAATAACGTTTATATTCCTTTAGGAGCTGATAAGAGATATCAATCAAATGCTCGTGTTATCATGACAAGTACTGTTGATTTGAAATCTTTGGAAACAAAAGGACGATTTAGGAAAGATTTATTGTACCATTTGATGCAATATCATATTCAGATTCCTCCATTAAGAGAGCGAACTGATGATATTCCTTTATTGATTCATCATTTTATTGAAATGGCGGCTAAAAAATTACAAAAAAAGGTTCCAACGCCACCAAAAGAATTGTTTATATTGGTTGAAACATACCTGTTTCCCAACAATGTGAGTGAATTAAAAAAAATTGTTTTTGATGCGGTTCAGAACCACAAAAATGGTATATTATCCATGCAGGTGTTTAAAGAAGCAATATCTGCATCAATGAATCGATATAAAAGTAAACTATTTCCAGGTCTAAAAGATTCAACAGCCGGAATGATTACCTTTTCAAAAATTCTTCCCACACTCAAACAAACATCATGGATTGTTATTGCTGAGGCGATGAGACGTGCAAAAGGGAATCAATCGGTTGCATCTCACTTGTTGGGAATATCTCAGCAGGCACTTAGTAAGAGATTGCAAAATATGGAAGCTAAAAGAATTTATATTCGATAATCATCTGCCATTATGATCAAACAACAATAATCGTGACTGAATGGGTTTAAATAATTTTTTTGGGGATACACATGCAACGACGATGCTGATTTGACCATCACCATTTTTATCAAAACACATATAATCACTGATATAACCATTCATTTTAGGCGTTTTCCACAAGGGAATCATTCCCAATCCATTCCATTTCAGACAGGTAATTGTGCCGCTGTTATATTGTCGGAAACGTTGAAATAATCGTCCGCCTGATGATGTATGATGTTCTGACAGAATGATTTCATCAATATGATCATGATCCACATCATGGACATAAATACGTTGATTTAAATAACAGTATTTATCTTTATCATGGGAAGCATTCTGAGCCTGTTTTTTGGGGAATATTAAAATATTTTTGGACTCAGCATACAGGGTTTCACTGATCCATTTTTGCCTCAGGGATGCATCTAAAATTTCAAGTTTATTATTGGGTCGAATGATGACATAATCCTTTTTTGAGCCAGTGAATCGTCCCTGATGAAATGAAGCAAAATTGCTGTCTGGCGGAATGGCCTGTGCCTTTTGGATCAATAATTGATGTTGGTCATATTGCAATAAAAAAACTTTTTTTGAAAAAAAAGAATTCATTGATTGCTTTTGACCAATCAATTGAACTGATTGATCTGCGCGTTGAAAACATCTAAAATAAAAAGGTTGATTCTGTAATACCACATGTAATTGATTAGAATGCCATTGCAACACAAAAGAAGTCAGACGTTTTGAGAGTTTATTGGTTGCTGTGACAAAGATTTCAGTCTTTTGATCATGATCCAGATCAGATGCATCCATTCTTAAAATATGGCAAGAATGATCTGCTTCATATTGGCCTATGACATCTAAAAAATCATTCTTTATATCAAAAATATAAATCGTATTGGTATCTGAAACAATGATATCTTGATGGTGATCATGATTAATATCAGCTACAGCTAATGCATGAATTTCAAAATCCAGTTGGGGAAATGCTTTATGACTGAATCCATTATTTTTTGACACAAAACCTATCTGTGGTTGAAACCTTAAATTGTTTTGACAAAGGGCTTTTTGAAAATCCAGACTCATATCATGTATTTTAGGAATAACAGCATTCTCTGACGAAGCCAGACTGGCATGAGCATGAAAAGGTTTGTTATCACTTACCTGCCATATTTGAGCATCAATGCTATATTGTCCGCCAAAAACTGATATGCTTCCCATAATAAAATGAGACAGGTGGTTCTCTTTTGCAAGCGACCTGACATCTTTTTCTTGAGCAAAATTTTTACCGCTGACTGTCAACTTTCGATAATCCACAACTGGCATGCAGTGTGCGCTGCTTAATCTTGTAAATAGCATATCACTAATCATTTTGACCAATAGTTGGTGATCTTGTTTTCCATTAATGTGAAATGGGGTGATCAGGATACCATTGGGGGCAGTTTCTGCCTGAGCAAAATGAATAAAAATCATGCAAGGTAATAATATACTGATTTGGAAAATACGCTTGATGGCTATCATAACTTTAATAAAGCCTTCTTCGAACATGATTCATGGCTCGGGCATAATCCGGACTTTTTTTAAACAAAATTCCAGGATAGGGTACGTCACCTTTAACCAGTTGTTTCGGTTTAAAATCCGGGTCTTTTTTTAATGCTCTAATCCAATTAATCAGTTCGCGTGTGGCTGGTTTTTTTTCAATATCATTTAAATCGCGAAGTTTATAAAACATTTCAATGCTGTTTTCCATAAGATCACGTTGTATATTCGGAAAATGGGCCTGAATAATTTTTCGCATCATCTTGGGATCTGGAAATGCAATGTGATGAAAATTACATCGGCCTAAAAATGGATCAGACAGATCTTTTTTGGCATTGGATGTAATAATAATGACCGGTCGATTTTTAGCTTGAATGGTTTTATCAATTTCAATAATGTCAAATTCCATTTGATCCAGCACATCCAGCATATCATCCTGAAAATCAGTATCAGCTTTATCGATTTCATCAATCAATAACACCGATCGTTCTTCTGAAGAAAAGGCCTGGCCAATTTTTCCCATTTTGATATAATTTTCAATAACACTGACATCTCTTCCCGAATCACCAAAGCGACTGTCATTGAGTCGTGTTAATGTGTCATATTGATATAATGCATCTATCAGTTTCATACTGGATTTTACATTTAAAACAATCAGCGGCATATTCAAACTGCCAGCAATGGAATGAGCCAGCATGGTTTTTCCGGTTCCTGGTTCTCCTTTGAGTAATAAAGGCATTTCCAGTATCATTGATATATGGACAATTTTTGCAAGTTCTTCATCCAAAACATATGTAGATGATCCTTTAAAACGTTGTTGTGCCATTAATGAATCCTTTCCTTTAATATAGATGATAATTCCTGAGTCATGGTCAATACTTTTATGGCATGTTCAGGTGATAACGAGCCTGTACCACAACTGGGGGTGATCAAAGATTGTTCCATAATAAATTGTTTGGAAAAACCAAGATCTGTAACTTGATCGATCTGAGATTCCAAACGTTCAAGCAGTGTTTGCGTGGTTTCTGTTTCAATATCTTCAGGCCGAGACGTTGGAACAATACCCCATGCAAGGATACGCCCGGAAGATAAAAAGTTTCGCATGGCGTCTTTAAACAGGATCAAATTATCAAAATAAGAATAAGCATCAAAGCTGATAATATCAGCATCTGATTCCAAAGCCAGGGACCAGTCACCATTCGCACAAATATGAATACCTGCCAGACCCGAGGCCTCATGAACAGCGTCAATACCACATCCCAAAGCCTCCATGACTTGCTCTCTGGAAATGCTGATATATGCGGATGAACCAAAACTGACCACACCTGGCTCATCAAAAAAAACAATTGGTGGATTGGGAGAAAATGGCGCCAGTTGCATGACCTGCCATTTTGCATTCATAGCCACATGTTTGGCAACAATGTCTCTGAGTGTGTCATCGTAAAATAATGAACGCCCATCTTGATCATTTACGCCAATTCCCAGAGTAATAGGACCTGTTACCTGACCTTTTAGCGTTAAAACAGAAGGTTTATTTTTTTTCAGCCAATCGATAAATACATAAAAACCTTTTCCGGTTTCAAGGGATAAGCAAAATCTCGATTCATCGAGCAATGAAGGTTGTTCTGAAACAGCCATGTATGATTCGTAATAGTCTGTCAGCTCATTTTCAAAGCCTTCTTTTTGAGTATCAATAAATACGCGGTCGCCATCAATTGAAAGACCAGGTATACCAGGCAGAAATTGTAAAATCATACCTTCTTGTTTATTTTTCGGAAGTTGAACCCATAAAGGGATGTCTGGGGTATATTCAAAAACCAGCCTGGTGGCTGATTCGTGATCATCCATTGGAAGACTTCCGATTAAAAGTCCGTGGCAGTTTGGTTTAAAAAGTGTCATGAATCCTATATCTCCTTCAATCTGTAGCTTCCAACTTTGTTTGTTCCAATCATCATCTGAAATGTTATTTCGTGAAAGTCTTGTATGTCTAAATGAAAAATGATCAACCCAAATTGGAAGATTATAAGTAACCAGTCACAAATTTTCGGGTATATTGTAGTTAATTATTTCATACTTTGGGTGGATTATTTCTAAAACTTATGAATCGGTTACTTAGATTTTTTTAAATTACATATTCTTAAAAATGTTCTGAATTAATTTCCTCATCTGCATCAATCGGACAAATTTGGCATGTTCGACTTGTGGATTGAAGAAGTTATCTTTCAAAGGTTCCCCATACAACATTTATTTTATTATTACAATATGTTTTTGATTATTTTCGGGTATGTTGTCGTAAATTATAACGTAGTTTGATGATGCTGATTTCTTAGGAATTCTCTGAAAAAAAATTCCCCATTATTGATATTGTTCGTTTTGAGGTAATTGTACTGTAGAGACGTAGCATGCTACGTCTCTACACGAACTTATTTTTTTTGTACGATCAAAAAAAATGAGGATGTTATTTTCAGAGCATTCCTTAGGAATTCACGGAAAATAACTTCCTCATTTCATCTGATCGGTATCATGGCTAAGTTCGTTTAGAGACGTAGCATGCTACGTCTCTACAGTACAATTTCCTCAAAACGAACAATATCGATAATGGGGAACTTATTTTTCGAGCATTCCTTACTTACCTTTTCCCACTTCTTTTTCTTTCATTTTTCGTTCAGTACGCATGGATTTTATCACCGATTTTATTCTTTTTTCCATATGATCATCATTCTTGGTTGGTTCATTCTCTTTTTGAACAATGCCTCCCAGATAATCGGGAAGTTCCAAGCCTGCCATTTGGGTTATATCTTGTAATGGGGGAAGACTTTTGATTAATCCGGAGATAAAATTTGATGTTGTTGTTTGACCTTTTGCATCTTTGCCTGAATCCCAAACTGTAATTTTATCAATTTTAAGCTGCTTAATGGCTTCAACCTGAAGTGTGACAATTTCCTGTAATTTTTCAATCAGCAAAAAATTGGCTGCTGATCTGGCATCTCCAGCACAGCTTTCAACCAACAATTTATATCCAACAGCTTTACTTTCTAAGACTTGTTGGATACCTTTAGCTTCAGCATTGAATCGAGCAATAATGGCATCCGCTTCACCAGAAGCTTCCCTGCGTTTTTTTTCAGCTTCAGCATCGGCAGCCAATTCGATCTTTCGTTTGTCAATTTCCTGTTGAACCAGAATTTTGGCATTAAGCCTTTCTTTTTCAGAAAGGTATTGGGCTTTTTGAATTTCAACTTCTGCATTTCGTTTGGCAACCTCACTTTTTTGTGAGGCTTGAGCTCGTTCAATGTCCAATTGAGCTGTAGATTGAGCAATGGATGCAAGTGATTTATTTTCTCCAGCAACAGCTTCTGCCTCTTTTTCTTTGACATAAATACGTTTATCAGAATCAGCTTCTTTTTCACCCTTTACAGCCTGAGCTTCGTTTCTGGCAACATTGATGGTTTTTTCTTTAACAGCTTCGGATTCACCAATTGCACCCAATTTATCTTGATTGGCCACCTCTATTTTAGCTTTGTTGACAGCTTCGGCTGCGGCCTTTTTTCCGATACTTTCAATGTAATCAGATTCGTCTGTGATATCGGTAATATTAACATTTATGAGATAAAGGCCAATTTTATTTAATTCAGGTTCAACATTTTTGCGGATGGCATCCAAAAAACTTTCACGATCCTGGTTAATTTGCTCAATGGTCAAACTGGCAACTGTCAGACGAAGCTGGCCAAAAATGATTTCTTTGCACATACTTTCAATTTGTGATTTTTCAAGACCTAACAGACGTTCTGCAGCGTTGCTCATAATATTGGGCTGTGTATTGATTCCAACTGTAAAAGTACTGGGAACATTGATTCTGATATTTTGCATGCTTAATGCATTTTGAAGTGATATTGGAATTGTCATGGGGGTCAGACTTAAATAGGTGTAATCCTGAATAAGCGGCCAGATAAAGGCTCCGCCACCATGAATACAGTTTGCATGTTGCCCTTTTCCGACTTTTCCATATACAACAAGAATTTTATCTGAAGGGCATCTTTTATATCGAGATGCCAGAAAAATTAATGTGGAAATCATTAATAAAGCAAACGCACAAATTGCAATGGCAAAAATAGTTGTTGCTGTCATGTAATACTCCTTACATTTTTTCAACAGATAATAAATATCCATCCAATACGCGAACCACAATAACTCGCTCACCTGTTTCAATGGGTTCACCATGTTCACAGATGGCATCAAAAATTTGTGTTCTGTTTTGAATGGATATCTGAACCTGTCCTGTACCATTTTTGGGAATTGTTAAATATACAGAGCCTTCTTGGCCAATGGCATTGTTCATATCCAATGTTCCGCTGGATTCTAAATGAATCATGGATGATAAAATTTTTATCATTAGATAAACAGTAAAAATACCTGAAAAACTGGCACAAATAATGGCCAATAAAAAATGCACATGTGCTTTCACCATGCCAAGGCCAACAAGACCAAACATCATGAAAAAGGCGGTAATATTTTGAAGGGTCAGAAACTTAAAACTATCGTAACTATCTGACATGGTATGATCGGTATGGAGAGCATCATGATCAGTTGAAATATCAATATCAGATGAACTGACAAATCCAAATAGCTGTAATAAAAGCCTGATCGCAAAAAAACTTCCACCCAATATAGCGCATGCATAAAAAAACAATTCAACAGGTGATTGAACCATTCTATTTGCCTTTGATAAAATGCATTGTTTTTTTGTCTTCTGAATTCAAATAATAGGTTTGAATAAAATCCAGGCGGCCATCATTATTGATTTTTAACTGATCAATTCCACGTCTATCAGGAGAGCAGTTATTGATCTCTTTTTGGCTGCCAACTTCCTCAATATATCTTGAGCTGATATATAACATTTCATTGCGGTCTAATGCAACAGCAAATGCACCATATTGACCACAGGCTGCATACCCACTTGAACCACAGGAATCATCACCATATTGTTTAATGGAAACACCTAATTTATTTAAACTGGTCAACAAATTACCATTTTTTTCTATGATATATACATTTCCTCCGCCATACCATGAATTACCAGAACTGCCAAAAAGTATTCGATCGTTGTTATTAATAAAAATAATATTGCCCAGGGTATCTGAAAGACCATCAATGTTTTTGATAGCTGCTCTACGATTCAAATCAAGGACATCAATGGCACCATAAAAATTTGAATAAGTGGTTAAAAAAGCAGTGCTGCCATCTGGATGGACAATCATATCTCCCACTGTTTTCCGCATAATGACATTGCTTTCCTCAATGTCGATGGTATCTATCACTTCATCTGTAAATAAATCAACTTTTTCAGCCACTTCATAGACAATCTGATTTGGATAGACAGGATCAGTCTTTTGTTGAATATTTTTACTCGTTTGAAACAAATATCGACCATCATCGGTGATGGTTGCATACCTGCTATCAACCCAAACCGGAAAATTTGTATAAAGCCACATGTCATTTGTTGATAGCGGATCATCATAAACATTTTTCCATACATCAAAATCCACTTTGATGTTTCCCGCATAAATATAATGGTCATCTGGTGAAAATATAGGGTACAAAGTAGAGGCATTGCTTTCTGAATAAGGCAAAGGATCTCCGATAGATTCGTGCGTATCAGACTTATAAATTTGACCTTTGCTGTCAATTAAAAATTGATTATCATTTGAACAACTGACAATGTCTACATCCTTAATGTAACCAATAATAACCCCATTTAATTCTTTAGGGTTTTCAGCTTCAAGATCTATGATAATCGTTTCTGAAACAATTGGATCGGCTGAATAGCTATATAAAATTTGATGATTGAAAGTATAGGACACAGGTGCTTGAGTAATATGAAAACTGAACTCCCCAATTAATTTTTCATAACGAGTGGCAGTGATAGAAAAGGTGTTGGCACGTCCTGTAGCTAACCGAACAATTCGTCGAAATCCTCCATTTCTGTCTGGTGATATCATAAATGTGCTGGATGTTTCAGTATATGCACTTACATAAATATTTTCAGGACGATCAAAATATCCAGCTAATGGATAGTATTCAAAAGAAGTGAGAATTGTATTGGTATAAGGATTATATTCTATTTCTCCTTCTGATTTGATCAAATTTGTTTTTAAATTATTTTGAGCATCTATAGCAGAGATCAAAGTATAGTCATTCGTACTGCCGGATTTTTCATTTAGGGTTTGCATTATACTTGTTATTTCAGTATTTTTGTCTTCAAATTCCTCTGGCGGAACATTAAAATTTATTTCATTATCTGTTACCTGTGATTGAATAATCTGAGCCACTTCGTTTGAAATATTCAGGCTTTCATTTGTTGAAGATCCACTGACAGATTGAAGAAATCGGCTTATATTTGTGATGGATTGATTATCGACTTTTACAGTTCCGGAAATTAAATCCACTGGTGAAATCAATTCTTTTGCTCTTATGGTTTCACCCAATTGTATCTTACCAACAAAAAAAGAGATATATTCTCTTTTTTTGTAAATAAATTTTCCACCATTTGATGTTATCCCTTTTTGTGTTTCAGTCTCATATGTCAATCCATTCACAGGGCCGCTATCAATAAATTGGCCTTCATAAGTCACGTCAACTTTTTCAGCTTCATATTCTAAATCACTGCATGCGGCGAAAAATATCAATAAAAATGAAAATACAACTAATAAAGCAAAATGCTTAAAAATAATCTTGTTCATGGGGTCTCCAAGATATTTAAATTTGGGTCATAAAAGGGGGTAACAATTGATTTTCTTTTTAAAAAGCAATTTATATGCCATTTTAATAATTAAAAATTGATTTTTAGTCGGTTACTTCTTTTTTTCATGGTCTATCATTGATAGGCATCTTCAAAAGAGTTCATGGTTAACAAGTTTTCGCATAACTCCATCATATCGACGGTTCTTAATGGCTCAAGTTATACATCCCAATCAGAGAATTTGCGTCACCCAATCGGTGAATTTTTGCGGCACCTAATCGGTGAATTTTGCACCCTAAAAAAATATTTTTTTTGAAAATTTTATTTATTGACTTTCTTTCATTATTATCAATGGTTTGTGATGGAATTCCCGATTTTAATTGTTTCACCAATATTTTGATAAGCATATGGAATTGATGGTGATAGTGAGAATCCTGATTCATCAAAATAAACAACGTCAATCTGTCCCTCTTTTTCTGATTGTTTCAACCGGATAGGTCTACAAGTGTATACATTTTTTTTCTTAGCCCTGAAAGGGCGGCAACATACCAGCCCAGGGCAACGCCCTGGGTAAAGATTAACCAATATT
>Ga0272440_1003844_pt1 | contig 11011 bp, 7 predicted proteins | sample SSMMMBAug17_FD_192440 | JGI IMG/M metagenome (GOLD analysis project Ga0272440, IMG submission 192440) | Marine sediment archaeal communities from Little Sippewissett salt marsh, Falmouth, MA, United States - SSM-MMB-Aug17 | ecosystem: Environmental > Aquatic > Marine > Wetlands > Sediment ... | reverse complement strand
CAGTAATACGTATGAAATTAAACTGCTTGCAAGTAAGGGGTTTTCTGGCGTAATTATCAGCCCGGAACTGACAAAAAAAGATATTCTATTAATTCCTGAAAAGATAAAATTGCCATTGGGAATCGTGCTATCAGGGTTTTGGCCACTATGTATTTCTCGCATTTCACCTTCAGAGATTCGTCCCAAACAATTATTCGTGAGTCCAAAAGGGGAAATATCCTGGTATAGGAATTATGATGATCATCTTCACTGGATATTTCCCAATTGGCGGATTGATCTGAATGCATTCAAACATTTGTTAATAAAGGCGGGTTACTATATGTTTATTGATTTGAAAGAGCCAGTGCCTAAAAGTGTTGATATAAAGATGCGACCGGGTCTTTGGAATTGGGAATAGTAAAGAAAAAGCAGTCTTGTGATTATACCTCTTGAATATGATTGTCTGAACCTGAAACGCCATGCGGTTTGCAAAAATGGCATACAATATGCTTTAAATCAAAAAGGTTGCAAAAAAAACGTTCTAGGAGGCCATCAATACAATGACACAGACACAAGATAAAAAATCTGTCAAAAAGGAAAAAAAATCCTGCCATTACACAGAAGATTCAGCACTGCAACCCTATTATCAAGTTGATAATGATTGTATCAATAGACAAACCCCATTGAGGTCAGAAACACAATTGAATGAAATGATTTTTCAAAATGCGCCTATTATTATAATGATTTTAAATAAACAGGGATGTATTGAGCGATTCAACCCCTTTATGGAAAGGTTATCTGGATACCGATTATCTGAAGTAAAAGGAAAGGATTGGTTTCAAACATTTTTGCCTCTATCGCTTCAAGAAAACACAAGAGAGATGTTTTTCAAGGCAATTAACAATATTCATACGCAGGGGAATATCAATCCAATTATAACAAAGGCAGGAGAGGAACTTGAAATTTCATGGTATGACAATACAATAAAAGACATTGAAGGCAACGTGACAGGATTATTATGTATTGGCCATGATATTTCAAATTTTTACGATGCCAAAAAAGAGGCTGAATCAATCAGGCAAATCAGAACAGATTATTTGGACACAATGGGCCATGAAATTAGGACACCCATGAATGCTATCCTCGGTTTTTCTGAAATACTGTCAGATATGATTACTGATAAGAAGCAAAAAGAATATTTAAATACAATAAAAACATCTGTACAGACACTCTTATCTGTATTGGATCAACCTGGCAAAGCAGATGAAACACTGCGAGCCAGTGAAAAAAATTTAATTGATCCGGATCATATCGTATTTCAAAAAAACACAACGATTCTGGTTGTTGATGATGTTTCTAGCAATCGTTATGTTTTATCACATTATCTCAAGGCATTTGATTTTCAAATATTGCAAGCAGATAATGGCGAGACTGCAATAATGATGGCAAAAGAATTTCAACCCGATCTCATTTTCATGGATTATCATATGCCAGTTATTGATGGCTATAAAGCCGCTAGAATGATATATAATGAAAATGGGTTAAAAAAGATACCCATCGTGATCGTTACCGCATCAGTTACACAAAAAATCCTGGATAAAATGGAAAGCGAGGGGTTTTCATATATAAAAAAGCCTTTTCACAAAAATACAATTGTTGCTAAATTGATACAACATATTCCTTATACAGTTAAAGATGAAAATCGCAATGATGTTGTCAAGCCCTTGGAAAGTTCTGAAGAATCATCTTTTGATATAAAACAAACGCTGAACATACTTGAAAATTTTCCTGATTTCAAAACGATTCTTAAAACCCAATTTTATCCAAGATGGAAAATTTTTCATGAAAAGCTTTATATCGACTATATTCAACAATGGGCACTAAATTTAAATGAACAGGCGGTGTTTTTTTCTTGTAAACCACTTCAAGATTACAGTAATCGAATACTTGAAAATATCGATTCTTTTGATCTTGTCAGTTTGCAAAAGGATCTGAAAGAATTTCCAATAATAATTGGTATATCCTGAATAATATAATTTTTTTCATACTTGATGTTCAAGTTTTATAAACTTGGCACCCAGCAAGTTACCGAAGCGCGTTCCCAGGCTTTGCCTGGCAATGCATAGCAGGTGGCTCCTGCCACCTCCTCATATGTTCAAGTATAGGCGGCAGAAACTGCAAAGGAATGCTCTGAAAATAAGTTCCCCATTTTAAAAAATGTTCATCGGGGTTTTTGTTCTGTAGAGACGTAGCATGCTACGTCTCTACGTGCCAAACTATTATACGTTCAAGATAAATAGGGAACTTATTTTTCGAGTATTCCCAAGAAAAAAATTCCAAGGAATGAGTTGCGGTAGCTTGCGATAAAAATCTGAACATTGAGTCATATATATTTAATTCTAACGCTTATGATTAAAAAATATTTGAAAAATAAGTTTTCCTTTGTCTTGAACCTATATGAGTTTGGTATCGTAGAGACGTAGCATGCTACGTCTCTACAGAACAAAAACCCCGATGAACATTTTTTTTAATGGGGAACTTATTTTCAGAGCATTCCTAAGCATAAAAAATATTTAATGGAGCAACTATGGAAAAAAAACCTTCCATTCTTATTGTAGATGATCAGCCAACGAATCTTCAAGTTTTGGGAAAAAGGCTTCAGATAGAGAATTATACGATAATGGCTGCCATGAATGGAAAGATTGCATTGGAGATGGTTGAGGAACGAAAACCGGATCTTATTTTGTTAGATATAATGATGCCAGAGATGAGCGGTTTTGAAGTATGCCAGATATTGAAACAAAATCCAAAGACCCAATCCATACCAGTTATTTTTTTAACCGCAAAAACAGGGCCGGAAGATATTGTCAAAGGATTCAAATTGGGGGCTGTTGATTATGTGTCCAAACCATTTAATTATGCTGAACTCTTGTCGCGTATTAAAACGCATACCGAATTAAAACGCCTTCAAAACAATTTAGAACTGGCTGTTGCAGATCGGACAAAAAAATTGTATGATGCCCTTGATGAATTAAAAATAATTCATAATCAATTGCGTGGAGCGCATTATGAAACAATCAAGCGACTTGCCCGCGCAGCTGACTTTCGAGATAACGAAACGGGTATGCATATATTGCGTATGAGTCATTATTCACGCATTTTGGGCGAAGAAATGGGAATGAACGCTGATGATTGTGAACAATTAAAACATGCCAGCGCTGTGCATGATATTGGAAAAATTGGTATTCCTGATGTGATTCTGCTTAAGCCAGGCAAATTGGATCAAGATGAATTTGAAATTATGAAAACGCATTCAGTTATTGGCGCTCAACTTCTTGCAGATATTGATTCTGATTTATGCCGTCTGGCAGAAAAAATTGCATTAACGCATCATGAAAAATGGAATGGGAGCGGGTATCCAAATGGTATTTCTGGCACTGATATTCCTCTTGAGGGTCGAATCGCAGCAGTGTCCGATGTTTTTGATGCCTTAACTTCTGTTCGACCATACAAAAAAGCATGGCCTGTTGATGATGCGATTCAATTGTTGATTAAGGAAAAGGGACAACACTTTGATCCTGAAATTGTTGATTTGTTTCTCAATAATAAGAGCAGAATATTAGAAATTAAAAATAAATACGCTGAGATAGAATTATAATTAGTTGGATTTGATACACACAATAATTTTCACCTGTGAGGAAATATGAATAAATTATTCCCCATATTTATTTGTTTATGGACGATTCTGTCAGCACCTGTACAGGCAAAAATTGATCTGGTCACTTTACCATCGACAGATAGCATTGAATTAACGCTTTACAAGTCTCAGTCTATGGCGCTTGTCCAGGAAATTAGATCTTTAAACTTAATAAAAGGAATTAACGATCTTCAGTTTTCGTGGTTAAATACAAGAATTGATCCATCCAGCATAGATATGATTCCAGCAAATCATACAAAAGGGATCAATATCAAAAATATACGTTTTCCTTCCCAAATGGCACATATGGCGATCTGGAAAATAAGTAGTACCAAGGCAATATCTGTTCCCATGCGTCTGAGATACATGACATCTGGTTTGGATTGGCGCGCATACTATTCTGCAATTTTGTCTACCGATGAAAAAACAATGGCGTTAAGGGGATACGTTCGGGTGAACAATCACAGCGGTGAAAGTTTTGATAACGCCAAAATTTATCTTGTGATGGGTTCAGTTAATATGTTAGATCCGATTGAGACACAGTCATATGGCATCCCTGAAAAAATGCATAGAAATCGAAAAAAAAGTGCCAGAACCAAGCAACGAAAAACATTTAATTTAACAGCGCAAATGGATGCTGCTATCCCTTTGAAAGCGCAAGTGCCAAATGAAATCAGAATGGCCACAGCCAGTGAATATGCTGTTTTTGAAATTGATCGCAGGGAATCTCTGAAAAATAAATGGGATCGGCAACTGGTATTATTCGAAAACCAGCCCATTCCGGTTACAAATGTCTACCGCTTTAATCCAAAAAAATATGGGAAAAAAGTGGTCCGGCTGGTAAAATTTAAAAATGATTCGAAACAGTCCCACAAAAATAAGGCGCTGCCGATTCCAGGCGGAACAATAAGAATATATCGAAATATTTATAAAAATCAGCACTTTTCATATGAGGGCCAGGCGCATCTTGACGATATTCCCATCGGAAAAACTGTTGAGGTATTTCTGGGAGAACAGGATCAGATCACTGTTGAAAAAAAACGTATGAAAAATCGAACAGATCATTATCAATTTGGAACTGAAGGAAATATTCTGTCCTGGGAAGAATTTTTTCAGGATCGCATTGAATTAAATAATACACGCGCTGTATCTGTAAAGATAGAAATCATTTGTTCATTCGATGCGACAAACTGGAAAATCGATCAGAATGATGATTGGGTATCACATGAACGAATGGATCAGCATTCAGTGAAATTTTGTGCGGTTCTGGATAAACATTCCCGCAAGGGATTTTCATATGATGTTCATATTCAACGCAGAAATAGTGGCCGCATGTTTGGAAATCGATCCAGATAATAAGCACGCAGGGAAAATGTAATGCAAAATAAACAAAAAACAATATCAAAACCCGTTTCATGTCAGGGCGTTGGACTTCATTCGGGCCAGACAGTAAATTTAACGATAAAACCTGGATTGCCCAATCAAGGGCGGATTTTTGTTCGGACGGATTTGCCTGGAAAGCCAAGAATTTCATCTATTTTTCAACGCGTTGTCGATACCAGCCTGGCCACTGTTTTGGGATCTGATGGCGCAATTGTTTCGACAACCGAGCACTTGATGGCTGCATTAACAGGTATGGGGATTGACAACATTATTATTGAAATGGATGCTTACGAAGTACCCATTATGGATGGCAGTGCTGTCAGATTTTCTGACTTGATTGGACAGGCAGGGGTGCTTGTTCAGGATAGTCCCAAAGTTTTTTTTGTGATCAAGTCTCCACTCGAATTTTGTGAAGGTGATAAATCAGTTCGTCTGGAACCTTATAATGGCTTCAAAATAAGCTGTACCATTGATTTTAATCATCCCCTGATTGGTCATCAAGCATACACCCTGGATGTAACACCGGATCGCTTTGCTTCAGAAATTGCACCTGCCCGAACATTTGGCTTTTTGCATGAGTTGGATATGATGCGTAATTTTGGTCTTGCAAAAGGGGGGTCTCTGGATAATGCCATTGTCGTTGATGAGGATAAAATTTTAAATGAGGATGGGCTTCGATTTGAGGATGAATTTGTTCGCCACAAAATATTGGATTGTATTGGTGATTTTTCTTTATTGGGTATGCCTGTATGTGGGCATATTCAGATTAATAAGTCAGGACATGCATTGCATCACAAGTTTTTAGAAACGTTTTTTACAAGAAAAGATTGCTGGAAAACTGAAACCTTGTGATTTGCACACGTCAGTTTTTGACTTTCAGTTGATTACTTTTTTTTATACAAATAGACGTGGATCATGAAAATGATTAATCTCAAAATTATTCTGTTAATCTTTTTTGTTGGAATCTCAACTACAGTATGGTCTGGTGAGGCTCAACTCACTGATATCATAATTACAAATACAAGAGATGATTTGTTGCTGTACATGGGAATAGAGGGGTGTTTTTCTCACGAAGTAACGAAAGCGATTATGAGTGGTGTACCGGCAACATTTTCGACCTTTATTGGTTTGTATAAAGTGCGCCGATTTGTTATGGATCGCCAGATATCTGCCGTTCAAATCGCGCATACAATTAAATACGATCCCATGAAAAAAGAATTCAGCATTACCCGATCATGGGATAAAAACAGCCCCTTAATAACGACATCATTTCCTGAAGCGCAAAAAATGATGTCCAGAATTGACAATTTGAAGATTGCATCCCTTGATCAGCTGACGAAAGGCAGTCAGTATCAGATTCGAGCAAAAGCGGAATTGGATGAAGTTCGATTACCCTTTTATTTACATTATGTCCTGTTTTTTGTTTCTATGTGGGATCTAGAAACTGACTGGTATACAGTTGATTTTGTATACTAATGTAAACCGGGAGTATTCCCCAGAAATCGGACATTTTATAAGATCCTATCAATTGCAACGAAATTTTGTCAAGACATACGTCTGTGCGTCTTGACAAAATTTCGTTGCCCTTTACGATTAAAATAACCGGATATATTTATCTTTATCACAATGAATCGTTATTCAAAACAAACAAAAACATTACAACATGTAAAAACAAAATATGCCAGATTATATTACGTGATAATTGTTCTGTTTTTTCTGCTTGTAACCTATTTTGAAATAAAATTTGTAAAATTTGGAAATCAGATTCCCCTGTCTAATACAGTTTTGATGTTCATTTTAATGAATATCAATATGTTGCTCATGCTGTTTTTGATTTATATGGGCTTTCGCAATGCTGCAAAGTTGATATATGAACGACGCATTAAAAAAATTGGATCAAAACTCAGAACAAAAATGGTTTTAGCTTTTTTGGGCGTGTCACTCGTACCCACCATTATTTTATTTTTTTTCTCAGTAAATTTTATTTCAAACAGCATTGAATTCTGGTTTAATGCGTCAATAGAACAGGCTTTTAACAATGCATTGGCGGTTGGCAGGGGACTGTATGATTATGTTGAAAACCATAACCAGTTTTATACGCAAAAAATTGCCAATCAGATCGAACGAAGACGACTATATGACAGTCAATCAAAATTAATCGGTTATATTCAAACAGCGCGAAGAACATTCAATCTTTTTGCCATTGAGGTTTATTCCAATCATTATAAACGAATTGCCATATCTATGGCCTCAGAAATGGATGAAGATTTTTTTGAGCCCGTATCTGTTGATGATTTTCAAAAAAAATTATCCCCTTTTGGGATTCGTCATTTAAAAATTGGCACCATTGAAGGCGAGTTTATTAAAACAATTGGTGCTGTTCCCTTTAACAGGGGGGAGAAAAATGCAAAAGTCCTGATTGTTATCACTGCATTGATTGGTAAAAATATTTCAGAAAATCTGGCATCAGTATCCAAAGGAATTGAAGAATACCAGCAATTAAAATTATTAAAGCATCCTGTAAAGTTGACCCATTATTTTACATTAACCATTGTGGCCTTGATGATTCTATTTGGTGCGATATGGTTTGGATTGAAAGTTTCGAAATCACTGACCATTCCCATTCGAAATCTGGCAGAGGGAACACGTCGGGTTGCAGAAGGTCATCTGTCATTTCGAATAAGTCAGGTGGGGGATGATGAAATGGGGAGTCTGGTTCAATCTTTCAATCAAATGACATTTGATTTACAAAAAAGCAGAAAGGAATTGGAATATTCGGCCATCAAACTTCAGGAACAAAATGCGGAAATCGAAGAAAAACGTCAATATATGGAAATTGTTTTGGATAATATTTCAGCAGGTGTTATTTCCCTTGATGCTCGTGGATTGGTCACCACAATTAACAAGTCAGCGGCATCCATGTTATCAATTATTCCGGAGATCGTAATCAACCAGTCATATCAGAAATTGCTTCATGGCCAACATTTGACATTGGCTTCTGAAGTGATGGATAAACTAAATTTGGATAGTTCTTTAAATTTACCATTGAAAATTAACCTTGATGGCCGACAAAAAAGCTTTATGCTCCATGCAACAGCACTTCGGAAAAATGATGCCCACATGGGTATGGTTCTGGTCTTTGATGACCTGACTGAACAGGAAAAATTGCAACGAATCGCCGCATGGCGCGAGGTCGCTCGCCGCATTGCCCATGAAGTGAAAAACCCGCTGACTCCGATTAAATTATCCGCACAACGACTTCAGCGAAAATTTTCCAGTCAGATTAATGATCCTGTATTTAATGAATGTAGCCAAACCATTGTGGATCAAGTGGATCAAATCCGCAATCTGGTGAATGAATTTTCTGCCTTTGCACGCTTTCCAACAGTTAATCCGGTACCCTGTGATTTGGTTCCTCTAATTGAAGAAACAATTGCTTTGTATCGTGAGGGGACGCCCCATATTTCATTCAAACTTGAAACAAAGAATGATATCCCCATGTTGAATATTGATAAGCAACAATTTAAACGCGCATTTATCAATTTTTTTGACAATGCCATTTCTGCCATTGGTGAGCAGGGAAATATTTCAGTCATTCTGGAAAAAACTGACAATAACAAATCGGTCAATGTGATTGTGGCAGATTCTGGTATTGGAATTTCTGACGAAGATAAACCCCGATTATTTGAACCATATTTTTCAACCAAAGAGCAGGGCACAGGCTTGGGCCTGTCCATTGTCAATTCGATTATATCGGACCACAATGGAAAAATTTCTGTTTATGATAATGAACCACAGGGAACAAAATTTGTTATCGAATTACCAGTATAAAAAATTTCAATACAAACGAATGTATAAAAATTCCTTGACAAAAACCAAATAATGGTAAATATTTCGATCATTAACTAATTGCAAACGAGACAACGAACGCTCATTTCAATTCATCAAGCGTTGATGTTATTGATGATGAACATTGAAAATATCAAGATTTATGCGGCTTAAGAATACAGTGGATTGGTAATAAAAGACAGGCCAATGGGGCCTGGATTGATTAATTTTTTTTATAAGAATAACAGGAAATAATGAATCCGCTTCACAGTAACGGCCAACTAGACAGTGATATTTTCAAAGATGAAAATGAACAGTCGGTCAAATTAAAATTTAATGAGGAAAATAATTGCTGGTTTGGCAATTATTCATTGATACGATTTGGTCAGCATCAATTGACTGAAGCAGAATTTCTTATAGACAATGATACGGCACACTTTTCAGCCAATGCATTGGTAGGCGGCATCACACTTACGTTTGACTATGATATGACCTCAAATACATTTCAAAGCGATGAAAAAATAAATATCATTCATATTATAGCGGATCAAATACATACACTAACTGATTTTACAATTCATCACAATGGATTAATAACTTCTGTAATGTCATGTGATCAACTAATTGATTTGCTTGGTAATCATATTCAGCTAAGGTACGATGAAAAAAATGATACGTGGTATTCGGAAAAATGTGATGGCATTAAATATGGGTTATGTCGTTTTGAAAAGGCACAACTATTTTTAAATGATTATGATTTAATAATAAAAGGAACTCCCCCTTTTTCTGATAATTTGGTTGAATTCAATTTTGGAAAAACAAGTAAAGACATTTATTTCCATACATCGAAAGTGAATTGGAAGGTAGGCCCACATGATTTCAGACAAGCAGATATCCGATATTATGTAAATGGTCAATTGGAAGCAAGTGCGCAATTGTTTTTTTATGGAAGATGGGTAGATTTTTCCTATGCCAATGGACAAATGCATGGTAAAGCAGAAATTACTAAAAAATATTATTCACCAGAGAAAGGTTGTTTTGAAAATAAGCCATATTATCAATTAAATATATTACATGAAATTAATATTGACATTTTCAATTCCAAACAGATTTCTACAGTAACCAATCACAAAGTTACAAATCCTTTTATTCTAATGACGCAAAATAAGGGGCCGTCACCAAAAACAGTGGAATTGACTTTGGATGAGGAAGATAAAAAGTATAAGGCAAATATTCCTCAGCAAACAGCCATGTATAAAGGGCTGGCAAAAAATGGATTTTTAGGCGAATATTATTTTGAAGAATCAAAACAATATATTTATGACCCAAACAGTGAAATTTTGACAGTCGGCACAAAATTCCTTGAAGGTCATGGCAAAATATTTTATAAAAAAGTCTTTAATTATTATTATAAAAATTTTGAACAATATTCAGTTGTTAAGGGGATATGGCCCTTCCGATGGCTGGAATATCAATTTTATTACCAGATGCTCGCACAGGCCAGTGAGTCAATTTAAGGTCAAGAAAAATGTAAAGGGTTTACGTAAAATGTTTTTATGTTGCTGTAAATATAACAGTTTTCATTTCGATTTGCAGCCGAAGAAATTATTTAAGAATGGCTAAAATTATGAAAGATATCAAGGGATATCCACTTGCCCGAATGATTCTTACTGAAGTTTCCTTTGTTCGATGGCATAAGACTTGAAAAAGTATATTTTTTGTTTGTGGGAAAAAAAAGTTATTGACATTATCTGTCAATCTATTAAATAGGGCTTATAAAATTATTTGCCGGTTAATGATTCTAATTTATATGGTAAAATAGTTATAAATTATGAAAACAAATAATTGCAATAAAGTATGTAAATCTGGAGTAGTCTTCAAAGAAATTGTTCCTTTGAGGACTTTTTTTATTAATGGTCTTCATAGAATGTCGCGTATCAGAACATTGGTGCTGCTGCATGACATTTTGTTAGAGTGAAGGAGGGTGTCGCGATGGAAAAAAAAAATTAATTATTGCCACTCAGTTGGTATTTTTATAGAATTTATATTTTTAACTTTATATTAAGGAGGAAAAAAGAATGAAAAGTTTTAAAGGTATGAAATTATTAACCGGATTACTGAGCG
>Ga0272440_1003843_pt1 | contig 11012 bp, 14 predicted proteins | sample SSMMMBAug17_FD_192440 | JGI IMG/M metagenome (GOLD analysis project Ga0272440, IMG submission 192440) | Marine sediment archaeal communities from Little Sippewissett salt marsh, Falmouth, MA, United States - SSM-MMB-Aug17 | ecosystem: Environmental > Aquatic > Marine > Wetlands > Sediment ... | reverse complement strand
CCGCCATAAATGCAACTTTTTCGAAATACCACGGATGTAATATTATAATTTCTGGCATAATCCAAAACATATTGATCAGCAGCACCCTTGCTACAGCCATACGGCGTATGAAAGTCAAGGGGGCGATCTTCATCTACACCAAGATTTCGCCCATCGATCGGAACATATCTCGTATCAAGCTCTTTCAGCTCTATACTACCAAGGGAACCATAAACCTTGTTCGTTGACGAGAAAATAAAAAGAATATTTTCATCAATAGCCCTCGCATACTCCAACATCCTAATTGTTCCATGCAAATTATTTTCAAAATCATTCGCTGGATCATCAATAGATGTGGTAACGGCTGTCTGCCCAGCAAGATGAACTATGCAATCTGGGAGAAATGGGATCTTTGAAGCCGCAATACTCGATGCACTCGGATGTAAAATGTTTTGCGGAATATGAAACAAATGTTCATCAACGCTATGGTTGTCCGCAAAAATATGCTTATAATTACTCTCTGATCCTGACTTTGACATATTGTCAACAATACAAACATCGTTGGTGCGAAGAAAGCGCGATGAGGCATTTGACCCTATAAAACCAAGACCGCCGGTAACAATAATTTTTTTATTCACAATATTTCTCCTAAAACATCTTCTGGAAGAAGATCGTTCAAGCACCTCCTGGACTTGCACCCAAAAGCAGGGGACCCACTGGTCCACTGACATGGTTGACAATCCAGTCCAAGAGAAATTAATTTGTACCCACTTCTCTTCGGGGGCGTATTTTTCACTGGATCCGTGCCACCCCAGACAACCCACATATCGCTTTGTAGCGCATTCGCATAATGAGTTATCCCACCTTCGTTGCCAATATATTTTTTTCCGCTAACAATGACACCGCCAGTCTCAAGCAGAGACAATTTTCCACGAAAATCAGTAACCCCAGACGGAAAATCTCCACCATCGCCGGCAACACCAACAGTAGCCACAGACATTCCTTTGCTCAAAAGACGCTCGGCAAGAGACCCCCAATATGGCCATTGCTTCGACTTCCAAGCCGGCTTACAACCGCCCCAGATCACATAATCAAACTCACCGTAAACTTCAGAATACCTCACATCGCCAATATTTATCGAAACATCATCTGGAACTGAAATACCATGAAATTCGAACCAACTTAAGTATTCGGGACGAGATCCGATCTTGTAAAGAGGTGGGATACTGTATGTATTTAAATATTTATCATGCTGACCAAATAGAACAATACGATCAAAAAGACCAGAAACAATATCCTTTGCCTGTGGAGAGTCTGCCCGATCTACCCCAATAACAGCACATCGTTTTCCCATCTCTTTTATAAATGGAATTGACTGAATTATATTACCAATCCCATCGCACAGAACAACATTACAGACCAAGTGACCTCCGCACTATTGAGGTCGTCAAAAAAGAAACAAAGCTATTCAAGCTCATCAAGAATCTCCAGGTCTTCCATGTATTCCTCCATCCACGTTTCCTTGAACGGTCTTTTATCCCTTGACCGACTAATTGACTTTGTTTGAATCTCATGATTAACAACGCAAACATATTCGCCATTTGACCCATGTCCTGGAGTGCTGCAACGACCAAACTCCTTGGTTGCTCCAAGCATTTTTGCTTTTTTACGACCCTTCTCAATCTGCCCTGACACTAATCTCTCCACATGTGACTTAATTCATTACCCTCGTAAAGAAATCATTTAAAAATTTCATTCCGGATTCAATACCAAACCTCTCTTCAAGTTCACTCCTAAAGCCCCCAACGCTCTTAAAGTCCCCACTGGAAATAGAAGCAATAACATCACGCTCGCGGTTTATGATCCTTATATAATCCCTAAAAAATCTTTCAGACGAGCATTCGACAGTAAACATTGTTGTAACAGGGGTTTCGCATAATAACGACTCAATTATTTGATGCCCAAAAGTCTCTTTTATCGAGGGAACAATAAGTGCAGATGCCTTATTGTAATACTTTAAGAGAATATCGTCACGAACAAAACCCTTCCTCCATACAACATTCCCGGTCGTATTAATCTCTCGAATCAACTTTTCTGTAAGCTGAATCTCGCTCTTTACATTACTCGACCCAACCATAACAAACTCGTGATCCGGAAGAGCATTCGCTACGTACATGAGCCTGCTGATACCCTTGCTTGGCGCAACGCGCCCAACGTACAAAACGGTCTTTTCCGCCCTAATTACGCTCTCGTCCCTGAACCACAAAGATGTGTCAACGATTGGTGGTCTGTAATAGAACTTGTTATCCTTATGAACTGAAGCTGCGAGCCTACCGGGCTTTGTGTACAGTAGGTACGTTAGGGGGCCGTACTTTTGCGTGAGGCGCCTTACTTGGTCGTAGTTTGCGTTTTGAGACTTTATTACAACCTTATCGGCCATCGACTTTATGTCACCAACAAACCTTGTGCAAACGTCACCAACCTCAACTATAGCGATATCGTACCTCCCACTGAGGCTTGATATCTTTTCGGTCCCCTCTGGCAGCGTCTTGCGAGTTCCCATTGAGACTGGGAAAACAGTGTTTTTGTGGCCAAGCCTGGCAGACGCGAGCATCGCATCATGATATGTCCTTTCGACGCCACCAGTAAATGGCTCGTTATAATCCATTAATACCCAAAGAATATTCATTTTTTTACCATATGTTTTCTTATCGCCTCAACCATTTTCTTTGCAACCGGAGCGTATGTGTAATTCATCGCCACGTCGACCCTAAGACCTGCTGCAATTTTATGCACGTCAGCCTGATTATAATAAATATGCTTCATTTTTGTGATCGCATCAAGAACATCAGGATGAGCCCAAAACTGAGAGCAATTATAGTCATTGACTCCAGCTATACCGTAAACCGGCTCAAACGTATAGTCAACAAAAAACGCCTTTTGTGAATCAAGAAAGTCAGACGGACCACCAAATCCAGTCGTAACAATCGCATTTCCTTGGCAGGCAGCCTCAAGTATCGGCATGCCAAACCCCTCTCCCCTATGGAGGCTTACAAAGCAATCACCAAGCTGATGAAGATATACGATATCATCAGAAGAAAGCTTGTCAAATATGAAATGCACCTCCGGGGGGTTCTTTGGGCTTGCCTCAGCCTTCACTCTTGCAAGATGACTCATCAATTTTTCAGAACTGGTTGGGCCGTAGCCAGACATTGGATATGTTTTCACAACAAGCGCAACGCCGTCAATTCCGTCGAAAGCATTCCAAAACGCACGCAGAAGAGAATCAATATTTTTTCGCTCGTTATATTGCGCGACTGTATAAAACACATACTTGCCGGCCACAGCCTCGTCAATGTCTGTTATTGTAATTTTTTCCTTATTCACCGGGGTCAGATTTACCTTTGCATTTATGCAATGAGGAACAACCTCGATAGGTGTTTTTACACCACATTCAGAGTAAACCGCAGAGTTCATGGTGCACGGGACAAGGTTCAGGTCGGCAGAATTCAATAGATTGATCCACCTGTCAGGTATTTTTGTTGTCTCCCACGCCGAATATCCAACCTTCAATGAGTCGCCGGCAAAATCAGAAAACAAACGCGGCATATTCTCTGGAGTTGCATGAACAAGCGTAACGTTATGGTCAAATCCATCAATATCAACGAGCGAATCGATAATATCTTTCATGGGACCAATGTTCGGAATAGATCGCTCAAAGCTTATTGGCTTTACGCTAACTGGAACACCAGCGGTGTGTAGCGCCACCACATAATTTCGCGCAGCCTCGGCGTACCCGCTTCCATCGTATACTGGAGCAATATACTTAATTCGAATATCATGCATTTTTCTCAATCTCCTTCACCTTGTACCAGTAGTTTGACAATATTTTTAAAAAGAATAACGATACAAATGGCAGAATTGCACCAAGAACACCGGACACGATAATCTTTGGACTGTACCCACCAGACATAGATACCATCTCAGAAAACATTGAAAGGTGATCTGGATCAAGGTTTATGTACACGCTAAACACATTACCTATCGCCATAAAAACCGTTAGCGTAAAAATGACAACCCATATAATTGCTCTAGTAACGGCCGAAAACATTCGCATTTGCCCGATAGCAACAACAGACGATGCATTTAAAACCTCAAAACCAATGGCTTGCACAGCAGCGAGGGCCGGAGAATTTCCAATCAAAAATAAGTCATACATATGAATAACAGATACAATTGTAATTAATAACGGCGGAGCAAGCAAACTGTAAAATGTAAACATGAATTGTTTTTTTGAAATCACAGCAGCCGCCTCATCAGTACTATTTACAAATCTACCCTCACCCACATCGTAAGAAAGAATATGACTAGCATTGTCTCTTGGAACCGGGATTGGTGTATCGTCATCCAAGAAATTGTCTTTACCACTCATTACCACTCCTCAATTTCAGCAATATCAGAAAACCTGGATTCCATGCAACTCTCACAAATATCTATTTGTAACTTTTTATACCTGCCTGGGAACAAAGAATTTTCGCCGCCGAGGTATTCAATATGCAAATAATTATTATCCACAACATCTTTCCGCGATATAGTCTTACGACACACATTGCACTTGACGCCATACTCAATCTTCTCGACTAAATCAACTTTTTCAACAGTCCTCAACGCAGATCCACTCCACTGGGGCCAGATTTAATTCATCAAGCACAACCCTGTCACCATATCCGTAATTTGCGCTTCGATAATTCTTTATAAAATTTTCTTTATTTGTCCAGCCAACTATGTCTACATCGCAAGAAACATGCCGATCTATAACGGAGACATAACAAAGAATGTATATATCATGAATAAGCTCATCAAGACCATTCAAAATCAAGCTCCGGCTATCCATCCTTGTCGTCTTTACCTCGATACCGCCAAGATCACTGGTAGATATGTCCGCAGAATGCGTGTCGCCACGAAACTGATATACGTTCCTGTCAAATTGAGCCCCGAGCACGCGAGCTACGGCAGCCTCTCCGAGCACACCCATAAAATTAATTGTCAAATCATCTATATTCGATATTCTTCTATTCTTTGTATATGGAGATTTTTCATTTCTCTTTGACGCCAAATCATAAAGATACCGATAAGAGTCATCGTCAAACGATACAATCAAGGCTACACCATATTGTGCAAATACTCGATCAAAATTCTCATGGCAACACGGTCCTGGTCAATATTGTATTTACTTAATAATAGATCTTTTCCGCCGTTAATGCCATTCATCTCCCGATGTACTGATCGAGACAATGGAATAACGAGATAGTCGCTGCACTTCATCCCCGTGCCACCGGTATCTATATGGTGCGGCTCTGCCGGCTCAACACCAGTAGCGCAACATGGTAGCCCCCTGACAAAGTCAAGGTAATCCTCGTTTCGATACGGAGGAATATTAAAATAATTCATATCTTTTTCACCAACAATGATTTGCTTCCGAGACCCAGAACTTGACTTTATGTATTTCCTAAAATCTCTTGTGCTATAAGATGGGTCACTCATCTTTCTTGATTCAGCGTGATTTATAGCATCAACCGGACTATCGGCTGACAAGGCAAGTTGATAAAATGTCTTATCCTCGATGGAATGGATGTTCCCGGACGACAAAAAAACTTCGTATATTTGTGCATCACGATATGCTTGAGCAACAGAAATGTTAAACTCACTCGCAATAGACTTCATGTCTATCCTACGAGTTTTAGCCTCATGAATTACGGCGCACTGCGCCTTCCACGAAGCGTTGTTTATTGTGGTCAGATACTCGTAAAGAAGCTTTAACCCCTCATTGTCGAGCATCGATATTTGACTCTCGACATGTTCAAAATAATCCTCAATCTTGCTTAATCCATCAAAAAAATTGGATCTAGCAATCTCAATATTGTTCACATATCCCCCCGGATAAATTTAATTATTGACCAAAATTCCTTTTAGCAAGATCGGCCATTAAAAGAGCGTCACATCTACCATCGTACACTCTGCCCCTTGGCGTAACAAGCTCAACCCCTGGATAGAGCCTCGACGCGACCTTATAGGATTTTTCTTTTGTCGAGTCCCCTATGACACCATGGAAATACTCCTTTTGCCACGTCTTTGGGTGCTTAATCTCGTACCTTACACCAAGAGCTGATAGCACGCCCTCCATTAAGCCAAAAGAATACATGATAGTTCCAGCCGAAACCTTTCCATCAAAATGCATAACCTGAGCCTGCTCAAGTATGCCGTATGTATCGTCATGCCTTGACATCTCGTAAATTATTGAAACTATTCTCTGGATATCGTAGATTGTCTTCTGACTCTTTCCCTTTTTTACTGCAATTACCGGCATATCATGCACCTCAACATCGCCATTTCTAATCACAGCTATGGCTCCTGACTTGCCGTTATCAATACCGAAAAAACAACTCAACTATACACCCCCATCAAATTTATCAATCAACTCAACAACATCTGCGATATCATTAACGCGATCACCAGTCCACCCATCATTCCATGGGTGCGCTATCGCGATCGCATGCTTACCAGAACCCCGGCACTCTTCTAAATTATTAAGGTTATCGTCAATAAGTACGTCAAAATCAAAGCTTGACTTACTGACCTTCTTTCCCCTAATATCAAATCGAGTACAAAACAAAAAGTCTGGAGCATAATTATTCTCGCCAAGCCACGCAAGCGTTGCCGACAAAGACACCTCATTTTGAGATGTTATAATTCCGACAAAGTGGTTCTTTTGCAGATACCTAAAAACAAAATTTCCATCCTTGAAAAGCTGTGGGGCACATTTGAAAACATTCCAGGCATTTTCCTTGAATACGAAATCATATATCTTTTTCCCTATGGGATACCTTTCCTCAAGACCCCATTGCGTAAGATCGCTTAAATCATGGTCCGGGTAGGCAACCTTATAAAACTTATCAACACCGGCAGTAAAGTCTCTCAATACACCATCCACGTCAAATGCTATTTTCATATCAAAGCTCCTAGTCTGTTTTTCTTAACATCTGCTCTACCGGATTTATACCACAACTCAAGATCATATCTTTTAAGATACCTGTAGAAAGTGGCTTGCGACATATTTGCAGCAAGAGACGATTTGGCAAAATCAAAATCAGCGCTGTGAATTTTTTCCATAAAAATTCTTTTGTAGATATTTTGATCTTCGCCACCAACCACGTCATTGAATTGAATGTGCCAAGAACTAATAACCGATGACTTTTCGGCATTGCTGTTAATAACAGCAATTGCTGCAACGTTTTTTAACTCTCGCACGTTACCTGGCCAGTCATGTTTAACTAAAACATTCTTCGCTGACCGACTTAGCCTCTTTCCGGTAAACTCCCTGAACAGAGAGATTATTTCATCCCTCCTCTCCCTCAGCGGTGAGATCCTGACAACAACGCCGCTAAGCCTATACATAAGGTCAACCCTAAAATCTCCAGACTCAACGGCATTTGGTAACGACACATTTGTCATTGCTATAAAGTTACAGTTATGACGCAACTCATCTCTGCCACCAACACGCATAAACGACTTAGACTCGATTGCTCTAAGCATTTTTGCCTGAAACTGAAGGTCCATTGACGTTACCTCGTCAAGACCAACCCACTTTCCGGCAACTTCCAAAAATCCCTTTTTTGTGGCATTTGCACCAGTAAATGCACCGCGCTCGTACCCAAACATTTCTGACTCAATAAGCGCAGCTGGAATAGCCGAACAATTTATTATTTTAGACCCACCACCCTTACCATACTTTTTAAGTTCAGATAAAAAATATTGAACAGCTACTTCTTTTCCACATCCGGTTTCCCCCTCTATCACGATGTTTACATCAACAGAATCTCTCGCGATAACACTTAATCTCTGCAGCACGCTTCCAAAACACATTTTTTCGCTCCATTCCTAGCATGTTAATCGGTCACTCCAACAAGAAAGTTCTTCGAAACGTTGTCAGCAAAGCTTATCCATTTCCTATTGTTGTATTGATGAAAATCAAAGCGTACAAACTTACTATCAACTTTAAGGCTCGATAAGTTTCTTTGCAAATTTGACGGAATAAAAGTTATCTTTTTTGGTATAGTTCCATTTACTTTAATGTTAAAAACAATTGATTTTGATGCGTTCGACACAGTCCCATCCTCGCAAACAGAAACAACGTCATTACTATCCCCAATCCCAATAACAGAAGAAACGGCAGACAACAAAGAGGGAACCTCTATATCACAACCACCTATGTGATAGTCCAGGTTTTTTTCGGTAAGCTTTCGATAAAAAAACGGCGACTTCATTCCCATTACCATTGAATTGATACTTAACTTGTAATTGCACCCAGAAAACTCAATGAACTTGCCACACATTGATACAGACACATCGCCACTGATACAGTTCTTAAGCGTGCGATAACTCTCAAGTGGGAGCATATATACTTTTTCTATATCCGAACCAACTTCTATGCCAGTACTAGAAACACCAAACTCCGTCGGGGCGCCACAAAAGATATCAAACGTTTTTTCTTTGACTCCAAGAAAAATGCCATCAAGGTTTGGGTACTTTTTAAAAGCCGAATGATGCCATATAGATTCAAGCGACTTGATTATAAACGAAGAATCAATTTTAAAAGAAACCGCATTGCTGCTCGAAGAGAAGAAGTCTGGGTATATCATGTTCTCAGCCGACCTTAACTTGATCGTGCTTCCATCGGCCAACGCAAACACTAAAACATCATCTGTATTGGTTATTTTTGCCCCAGTCCAATTGAAGCCACACAAAGATTTTAACTTTTCACCATCAATTAAAAACCTACCAATAGCATGGCTTTCATTTTCTGTCGTAGAATAAACCTGTGAGAAATCATTCATCGACTTTACAGAAACAGAGTCAGTGGAAAACACCAGCTCAATAAAATTACTGAACTGGTAGGTTGATTTTTTTAACACAGAGCAAGCTCTTATGATTTCATCTCTAAGTAAATTCATTCTATTTTCCGATATGCGCCTTAATTATTGTTTTAAGAAAAGATGTTATATAAGAAGCGTCCATGATACACAAATCCTGAACCCTTGTTTTTCCAAGCGAAGAATCAGCAAGAGCACTTTCAATTGCAGATCTAAGCGACTCACGGGTCACACTTATTTCGAGCTCATTTGCAATCTCAATGGCTTTCCCCCACATATCCTGCATAAATGCAGCGTCGATAGTGTCATATGGATCCGAAACTGTTATTCCACCGGGAAGAGAGATACTATCGGTAAGCAAAAGATTTGGAACAGCATCTTCTGCTTGGCTGACATTATCAGATGTAGGCACGGACGATAGTGTTTTTTCATTGATCGCGATACTAAGAACTGGAAACTTGAACGAGCTTTTTGTTTTTGATGTCTCAAACTGAACCGAAAGATCAAACAAGGCTTCATCAAAAGCAATTCCCTTTGATTTCAAAATATTTGAAAACAGTTCGAGCGACGAATTCAGCTTAATAATGGAATTGATAGACTTTGTGTCAAGTTGCCATATTCCAATAACGCCGTCTACTTTTTCTATAGACGGTATCCTGAAAACAAGATTCATAACAGGGCTGCACCTTTTTTGGCGACGTTTTCCTGACGAGTCAATTTCATCGTTCGAGTAAACGCACTTATCGCCAGGACATTTAATAGCATAATACTCTACACCGGACTCGATCTTTTTTTGAATATCAACATCGTCTGGTACATTCTTCGCCTCGCCGTACCACGAAGCCGTATCGCCATCGCCGCGACAAAGGAGTTTTGAATTCCCATACATCTTGCGAAACTGAGGAACATTGCTCATCCAGTCGCTGTATGGAAATTGAATGGTAATTTTATTTGGATTTTCACCAAGAACTGATTTACAAACATCGGCATCTTCAGGAAAAACGAAATAATCAACAGAATAAGCTTTTCCGTTTTTTTTATAACCAAGATGAACTTTTCCCTTTCTCTCGAAAGACCGCCTACTGGACAAATCCTTTATCATTTTTCTCCCCCAATGGCAGTATCAAGATCTATTCTGTGTTTTGCGATATCAATCTCGCCCCTGATCCTCCAATACGTTGTCATTATCGGATAGATCGCTACCCTGGTTACTATTATGGCCCACAACATCGGAACTATATTGATCCAAATTTTGCCTATCAATGCAATTGTATTTGCGTCCACTTAAACCTCCTCATTTGTTCTAACAAAGACTCCATCTACTTTTTCAAAAGACGTGCCACAATCTATGCAATAGTAGTAATTTTTTCGAATATTATTTAGCGTACCATACACACATTTTGGACAATCTATATAATTTTTATATCCAAGAACATAAACATCAAGCCTTGCAATCCTGGCGTGCAAGACATTGTCGTTTTCGTCAAAAACAACCAAGGTTAATACAAGCTAGTGGGTGAATACCTTGATGTCTGTGGTCGATAATAAACTGGCGCCACTTTGTAGAACAATTTAAACAATGCCTCACAGTCATCAAAGCAATATGATACTATCTTTTTCAACCCATCCTCCCCGCCATTTTTGTATGCTTCGTAAACCATACTGGCTTCGAAATCATTTTTTGGTGACGGTATGCCAAAATATTTGCAATAAAAATCAAGAGACTTGAAGTTCTTATAATCGACCTGCAAAACTTCGTACAAATCACAATGCGGAAACATCTCGTATCGCCTGGTAGATACATCAAGAGATGGTTTTATGCCGTGAAATGCCGACCGAGCCATAAGCAACGGAACATCATACTTCTTTCCATTGAACGTCAAATAAGACGCGCTATTTTGCATATGTCTTGTTTTATCTATAACATCCCAGTATCCTTGCAACATATCACCTTCCGACCCAGTAAAAGATATATGATCACCATTAATCTTTCCAGAGTGATAGTCACAGTCAGTGATTAGACATATAGCAACTGGTTTACATAGATATGGATCGACAGACATACTTTTTATTCTTTTAATGGCATTCTCTGCAATTTTCCGG
>Ga0272440_1003840_pt1 | contig 11019 bp, 7 predicted proteins | sample SSMMMBAug17_FD_192440 | JGI IMG/M metagenome (GOLD analysis project Ga0272440, IMG submission 192440) | Marine sediment archaeal communities from Little Sippewissett salt marsh, Falmouth, MA, United States - SSM-MMB-Aug17 | ecosystem: Environmental > Aquatic > Marine > Wetlands > Sediment ... | reverse complement strand
TTTTTCGAGAATCAAAAATGGGACTATCAAACGAAGCAAGAATAGTCATAGATAAATTACAACATCCTGATAGAAAAATTAGTTATTATGTTAATCAATTGAGAACTAAAGGTATTAAAGTTGATAGAAGTGCTCTATCGAAGATTTTTAACAAGTGGAATATTTCTAATTATAAGAGTGAATTTATAAATAATTTGAAAAGATTATAGAACGATAGTTAATCGGGGTCGGACCAAATCAACCAACTGAAAAAAAAAGGGGACGTCTATGATTTTATGCTTTTATCGGCAAGAGCTTGAAACTTTCAAAGAAAATCATAAAATCATAGACGTCCCCTTTTCGTCCCTATGGGCACTGGAAAGGTTGTCTGGCCTTTTGATGGAGATTTGTTACCTGGCGTCAGGTGCGGTTCGTTATGAGGTTCTGGTGGATGATTAATCGGGATGGGGAGGGGCAAACCTTGAATTGTGAATAACAAAAAATCTGCATTGTTCATAATTCAGAAATTAAATAATTCACAATTCAAGGTTTGACCCCAATTTCCCCAATTTTCCCGAAAAAGAAGGGATTAACCCATCGAAAAAACTTTAAATCCTTGATTCCCAAAATCATCATCAATAGGTTTTTTATTTTTTGTTTTAATAAATTTTTATGGGTATTGGTCTAAAAAAACGAGTCGAGGACTTAAATTTTGAGAAATTTAATCATGCAAATTTAAAAATTTAATGAAGGAATTGAAAATGAAAAATGTTGTTCGTGATGAAATTTATGAATTAACTCCAACCACAGGAAGATGCAAAACGAGGAAAAATTGAGTCCCCAAAATAATTTTCTAACTGGAAAAATGTGTTAATTTGAAATAGTTTCATGGTGTTTTGAATAAGCCTTTTTCTTTCTAAACTTCGATACTTCGCTGGTGCAGGAACTTTGGAATCCGGATTTAATTGCAGCTTGTGCAGGCAATACGCACAAAAATACGAATAGCATGCCATAAACAAACGTAAATCTACTTGATTTGTCACTACTACGATCTACCCGAAAATTTATGAACGCTTACTTAATTGCTCTATATGATCCGATGGTTGATTTTTTGCCCCATATTGATGCAGGATATTCATCAAAACACCCTTTTTAATGGGTTTTTCGAGATTATTGTTGCATCCGGCCCTTGTTGCCTTATTTTCTTTCTTAAAAAAGGTTTGGGCACTTACCGCAATGATTGGGGTTTCGGCAAGATTATTTTCATTTTCATATTCCCTGATCTTTCTGGTTGCTTCAAATCCATTCATTCTTGGCATTTGCAGATCCATAAAAACAATATCATATTTTTTGCTTTTAAATTTTTCAACACCTTCCTCGCCATCCCATGCAATTTCAATCTGATGATCTGTATCATCCAAAAGCGCTTGAAAAACAATTTGATTATTTAAATTATCTTCAACCAGTAAAATCTCAAGCGGTCCTGAAACGACACAGATGTCATTATCTATTTCAGCAATTAAATTTAGTTCAATGGGGACTGCAAAGGAGAATGTACTTCCTTTATCGACTTCACTGTTCAAAAGGATAACGCCATTCATGATTTCGACAAGGCGTTTACAAATCGGAAGCCCCAAACCTGCACCAACGTTTGCGTTGTTGTTATTTTTTATCTGACAAAATGTGTCGAAAATTGCTTTTTGCTTGCTTTCTGGAATGCCAACACCTGTATCCTTTACCTGAAAAAAGAAAAACTGTGTTTGTTCATCATCAACATCGGGTAAATATGTTTTGCTGAATTCTTCAAGCATCACTGTGGTGATTGTCAGTGTAATCGTTCCTTGAGGCGTAAATTTCAAGGCATTATCCATCAAATTGGTAATAATTTGCTGGAGTCGAATCTTATCACCTCGAATCTTATCTGGCATTGTTTCTTGGATATTGTAAATAATTTTGACATTTTTATACTGTTTTTGTTGGACTTCCATTATTTTTTTGATTGTATCAATAAAAATGCTCAAATCAAATGAGACAATGTTCAGATCAATTTTACCGAATTCCAGTTTTGTCAGTTGTAAAATATCATTGATTAATGTCAACAGATGTTCACCAGCCATTTCAAAGACTTCAACATCTCTTTTTTGTTGATCAGATAATTCAGAGTTTTTTAAACTTTCTGCCATTCCCAGAATGGCATTTAAAGGTGTTTTTAATTCATGACTCATGCTACCCAAAATTTCAGTTCGAGATTTCATGGCCACCTTGGCAGCTTCGGCCTCTTTTTCAGCTTTGATCCGCATTTTCTTTTCAGTAATATCCACAAAGGAGCCTTCATAAATATTATGTTTAAGGGCATCCTTTGTACATCTGACATTAAAACTGACCCATATCAAAGAACCATCTTTTCGATAAAAGCGGGTTTCAAAGTCATTAACGATTGATTTTTCATTCATTAATTGGATAATCTTTTGCTGATCTTTGCTGTCCACATATAAACGTGTATTACGATCAAGGATAATATTTTGTAAATCCGCCAGAGAATCATATCCCAAAATTCGTAGGGCTGAAGGATTGATCGCAGTGATCAGGCCTTTTTCATTCACTTGAAACATGCCTTCAATGGCATTTTCAAAAATGCCTTGATATTTCGATTCTATCTTTTTCTGTTGAAGTCTCGCCTGTTCTTTTTTTTGTGTATCAATGGATCGGTAGTACAAAGTGATGACAAGGTAGCCAATCAAACCGAATAAATAATTATAAGTCATTGTAATAATGTAACCATCGTACATATAGACAATGAAACATAAGGTCGTAAATATAATATTAATAGTGATATAAAGCAGAAAGCTGTATCGGACATTATGACATCGGGCGACTGATAAGAAAATAAGTGTAAGCATAAGGATAGATATTAGCGCTTCAATTGCCAATGAAGCTGGACGAAGTGATGTATTTGAGAGTAATGTGCTTATCGTATCAGCGACAATTTCAGAGCCAAACATTGTTCCCACAGGCGTATCAAACCAGTTCTGGGATGTAATGGACGTATCACCAATGACAACAATTTTATCTTTTATCCAAAACATCAATTCAAGAATATGCTCATTCTCTTTTGATTTATTATTAATACTTTCAAAATACTGTGCCGCATTACCATAGTTAACTGGATATATCACATCTATAAAAGGAAGCGCAGTCAACCCCATGAAATCATTAAGATATTGAGAATTAGCTGGGACTGGAGAATAATCGATATATAAATCGTTGTGTTGATCCAGTTGAAAGCGTTTATCGCCAAGATGGAGGATATTGTTTTCTAATCGTGGGGTAACATTTAAAAATTTTGATGCGGACATAACTGCAAGCGGCCAGATATTGTAGCTTTGAGCCAATGAAGGATATATTCGCAGCCGGCTCAAAAAAGTCACCACTGTACTGGGAGAAATAATATTGATGTATCCAGTAGGCCTTAAAGGCGGACTGACTGTTTTTGAAGGATAAACAACCACACCCTCTGCACAGTCTGTTTTAAATTCAATATGTGAAGACAGAATCACATTATCGTATGCAGGATTATCAAAAAGTTCGTATAATTCGGCATCACCCTCAAGTTCAGGGTGCTCATGAGGCATGAGTATATCTACAACAATCAGCCTCGCGCCAAGTTTATGGACATTGCGAATAATTTTTGCAAGATCTGATCTTTTGTATGGCTGGATATTTGTTTTTTTGTAGTATTCATCATCCAAAGAAACCAATACGACATCGCGTTCATGCGGAGAAGGCACCGGACGAAAAGATGTTCGGATCAGTTGTCTGTAAGACAGGGTTTGATCTTCAATCAATGAAAGTATTTCATAGTATTCACAAAAGACTGTCACAATAATAATGAATAACAGTCCCCAAACCTTGCATCCTTTGAATATATTTTTCATAATTACTTTCGTTGTTGATTGAATACGATACTTTCATTTCTGGCAATATGTTTCATACCTAAATCATCATAAACTTTGATTAAAAAGGGATAGACATCGTCATCATATTTGCCATTTTTAAAAAATCGCAAGTAATGATCCAATGCTGGAACTTTCAATCCTTTTTCATCCATAAAATGTCCCAACAGAAATCCTTGATTACTGATTTGTCGCACGCTGTTTTCTTGTGCGATAATTTCTTCAGATTCTTTTTCCGAGAGACATTCGACCATTGCACTCTTTTTAAATACTACTTTTTGATTATTGATAACACTTACGATGTATTCATATGTTCCTGGTTTGAGAAATGTTGGGTTAAATCGGATGATTGGCTCGTCTGACTTGGGTATAAAATACGTCTTTTTTGATAACATCAAGCGATAGTCATATTGGGATCCAGGATTTTCCCATGCCAGTGTTGGATATTGTTTGGATACAATCAGTTTTTCCGGAAGTGAAAAGGTCGTTTTTATTTTTTTTGAACGTTGAACTGTGGTATATCTGTGTATTATGGCAAATTTACGACGTAAATTGTCCAGTAAATTGAAAGTTTTATTCTTTGACTCAGATACATTTCCAGCCAGTAATTCCAGATCACCTTCCTTAACAATTGCATGAGAATTTTGTTCAATGTATTTGGTATAGTCAGAGTCATGAAATATCAGTTTACAGGAACCATCATTGCCTGTTTTAACGTAATCTCCTTTAAACAGTAGTTTGTTACGATTAATTGGCGCCCATTGATTCCCATCTTTGCTAAATGTGAGTGTTCCAGTGCCATTGATTAATAAAGCGACCGGTGGGTTTGGACGCGCATCTATTGGCGTTTGAATCAAGCAAACAATAATTATAATAATCATCCAAAGCGAGTAAAAATGTTTCATCCTTCCTCCTTTCAATATGTTTCTTAAATAGAATATGTAATACTTGTCAGTCTTCCTTGATTTTTATGTCAAGTAATTCGTTAAAAATTATATTAAATACTAATTTGTATCAGGTCTGTCAACAAAAAAGAATCCTCTTTTTCAGGTGATTAAAATTTCATTGATGGAAATCTGGAAACCATTTTAAGAATAGATTTCTTTTTATCGTTGCCTTCGTTTTGAAACTGCATTTCATGAAGTTTATAGTATTCTCCCTTTTTTGCCAGTAATTCATCATGCTTGCCTGTTTCCTTGATTTCACCATTAACCAGTACAATAATGCGGTCCACAGATCGAATTGTTGACAGCCGATGTGCAATCATAAATGTGGTTCGACCTTTCATCAAGTTTTCCAGGGCTTTTTGAACAAAATTTTCAGATTCAGTATCCAATGCTGAAGTAGCCTCATCCAGAATAAGAATCGGTGCATTTTTAATTAACGCACGGGCAATACACAGACGCTGTTTTTCACCGCCTGATAGCAATCCGCCCAGTTCGCCGATGGGTGTTTCAAATTGTTTCGGAAAACTTTGAATAAAATCATAGGCATACGCAGATTTTGCTGCGTCAATAATGTCTTCATCACTGGCATCAGAATTGCCATATGCGATATTATTGCGAATGGTATCATTAAATAAAATGGGATCCTGCGTCACAATGGCAATTTGATTACGTAATGATTTAATTGAGGCCTTGCGGATATCAATGTCATCGATAAAAATTGCGCCTTGAGTAATATCAAAGAAGCGTGGCAGCAGGTTTACCAATGAACTTTTTCCACCACCGCTCATACCAACAATGCCTAGAACCTCCCCCTTTTTTACATGCAATTGAATATTGTTTAGCACCATTTTACGATCATAACGAAACGACACATTTCTAAAGGCGATATCATGTGTATTTTTGGGAAGTTCAATGGGGTGATCGCATTCAACAATATCAGAACGAACCTCAATAATATCAAAAATTCGATCTGATGCAGCCAAACCTTCCTGTAGGGCATTGTTAAATTCACTCAGTTTTCGGGCAGGGTCATACAACATCAACACCGCTGCCATGAAAGAAAAAAATGTGCCCGGCGTGGAACTTCCGCTGATCACCCGATATCCGCCATACCAGATAATAAAAGCAATCCCCACACCTGCCAGAAACTCCATCACTGCTGATGACATCTGACGTGCGACAGCTGCTTTTATTTGAAGTTTGAACAGGTGTTCAGTCATTTTGTAAAATTTGTTTTTTTCATGGGATTCCATGCAAAACGCTTTGACAATTTTATTACCAGCAAAAGTTTCATGTAAAAATGAACTGATATGAGCCATTGTCTCCTGTGTACCTGTACTGACTTTTCGAACTTTTCGGCCATACTTAACAAATGGAATCAATGCCAGGGGAAGAACAAAAAAGGCAAATGAGGCCAGTTTCCAATCACGATAAAAAATGACCCCTGTCAGGCCAACGATGGTAAAGCAATCCCGCAGAGCGCCTGTTACTGCTGTGGATACCATTGCTTTAACAATGTTGACATCATTGGTAATTCTGGAAATTAAAACACCTGTTTTTTCTTTTTGAAAAAAGGTCAGGGGCAAATCCATAATTTTGTCATATAAGAGATTACGCAAACGCCGGATAACTTCTTCACCCACATAAGTCATTAAATACGATTGCCCAACTGTGCTGACTGCACGCAAAAAATAGATTCCCAGCACGACTAAAGGAATTATTTTCAGCATGTGCATGTCTTTTTTGAAAAAAATATCATCCAGCACCGGCTTGATCAAAAAAGCGGTTGCAGATGTCGTAGCGGCAACAATAATCATTAAAAACATGGCAGAAAACAATCGCAATTTATTGTCTTTGATCATTGCGATGAGGTTTCTGTGACGATCTTTTAGCTGATATTTAAATTTTTTTTTCATCGTATGTCATGTCCAAAATAATGATCTACCTGATATGTAATCTTTTTCATTTCACATTCTAGCTGATAGCGAAGATGCTCCTGAACCGCAGGATCTGCATCAGCCGGTACATAAATTGGGTTGCCATATAAAAGTAGGCATCGTGAAAAAGGTCTTGGAATAATAAAGCGATCCCAGGATTTCAGCACTTTCATATGACTGAAACTGCCTGTTACAGAGATAATAGGGTAACCGGTCAACTGTGCCAATCGAATAATACCATGCTGAACTTTGTAACGTGGTCCCACTGGCCCATCTGGAATCATAACCCCGGGGCGATTACCTGATTTGAGCGCTTCAACGATCTGATATAAGGCTTTTTTTCCGCCACGTGTTGAAGAACCGCGAATGGGCTCATGTCCCTGACGATATATGACCTGCGCAATAATTTCTCCATCTTCAGACTGGCTCACCATAATTGCAGCATGATAGCCTTTATGGGTATAACATACAGGTAATATGCGCGAATGCCAGAACACAAATAAAAATTGTTTGCTATTCATCAGCGGGGCCACCTTATCCCATCCATGAATATCAATGCGGATCGTTTTAAATAGAGCATCAATAAACCACTTTCCGGTTATTCCGATAATTCTCCATTTCATGTCTTTTCGGAGATGATTGGCATTAAAAATTATAGACATATGATTTTCCTGTTAATATTTAGAAGGTTCTGTCAGATCTAGATATTGGGGAATTCTTAGTTCTTTTTCGATTTCTACCGAATATGGTGTGTCCTAAGCCTTTCTCAATAAACGTAAAGCAATATCAGCCGTTCGATCAGATGCGCCCGGTCCACCCAGTCGTTGTCGGATAAATTTTAATTTACGACGAATTCTTTTCATTGTCAAAGGATTATTTAGTAACTGGCATGCGGTTTCAAAAATATTTTCAGGGGTTGCTTCATCCTGGATCAATTCAGGAACAACCCGCTGATCGGCAACCAGGTTGGCAAGGCCGATATGGGGCACATGAATGAGCATTTTGCCCAAATAATAACTGATGGGGGATATTTTGTAAATGATAATCATAGGCGTTTCTGTCAAAGCCGCTTCAAGGGTGGCTGTTCCTGAGGCGACAATGACAAGATCACTTTGTTGATCTACCTGTCGGGCATGGACGTCGACAATTTGAATACATGGCGCATTTTTCAAAGGCTGTGACTCAAGTATCGATTTGATTTGGTCGTAAGAAATTGTTGGCGCGCGGGGAAGTAAAAACTTGATTGCATCATATGTCCCTGCCAGGTAATCCGCAGTTTGTAACATAACCGGCAATAGATTTTTAATTTCACCTTCCCGGCTGCCTGGTAAGAGACCAATAATTATTTCATTTGATGATGTTTTGTTGTCCTCTGCTGGCAAAGCGGGATATTCCAGTAGCGGATGTCCGACATAGGTGACAGGCACGCGATGTTTTCTGTAAAAATCTGCTTCAAAAGGCAATACCACAGCCATATGATTGACATATCGTTTTATTTTTTTTACACGCCCTGATCGCCATGCCCATAGTTGTGGACTGATATAATACAAGACAGGGATTCCTAGATTTTTTGCGGTTCTTGCAACAATCAGATTGAAATCAGGAAAGTCAAGTAAAACGAGCAGGTTGGGTCGGATTGTTCGAAGCATATTTTTTGCGGTACGTAATCCAGAGAGAATACCACCACGCTGCGAGAGAACCTCTGTAATTCCAACAACCGATAGCTCATTTAAATGGACATAAAGGGTGACACCTGCTTTTTGCATCAGATCGCCGCCCAGTCCGATAAACTGTATTTGTCGATTTTTTTTTCTGATACTCTCAACCAGTTTTGCGCCATGGCTGTCACCAGAAGCTTCACCGGCAATCATCATAATTGTTTTTGTTGATGCGGTCATTTGTCACCCTTTTTTTGTCAATTAATCTTTTCCAATTAAAACCTCTAAATCACCGACAATAGATTTCATATGATTGGCCTGATGCGTCATGTCTTCAGTAGAATGGGTTGTTTCAGATGCTTTTTTTGAACTTTTCTGGATATCGCTGTTTATAACAGATAAAGATTGATTCAAGTCATTGACACGATTTGCCTGATCATGGGATGATGTGGATATTTTTTCAATAATGTCACTGACATCAGTAATCATGACCATGTTTTCATCGTAAATTTCCCTAGTTGTTCTTGCCAGTTCTGTTCCATTGTCAACAGCTTTTATTGTATTTTCAATGAGTGTCGTTGTGTTGCTCGCAGCCTCTGCTGATCGCATGGCCAGATTTCTAACCTCATCGGCTACCACCGCAAAACCTGCACCCGCTTCACCGGCTCTGGCAGCTTCAACAGCAGCATTCAAGGCCAAAAGATTTGTTTGAAATGCGATTTCATCAATGGTTTTAATAATTTTACCAATTTGATCGCTGGAATCCTTAATTTCATTCATTGCGCTGGAAAGATTTTCCATTTGCTCATTGACCCGAGTAACGATCTGTGTTGTTTTAACCATCAAATTTCGTGCCCTACCGGCATCTTTAGAACTGTTTCCAATAACTTCAACAATCTCATTCAGCTGTGTGGATGTTTCAGATAAAGAGACTGCATGTTTTTGCGTGGTTTCCGATAGGATCAGGTTGTTTTCATAAACCAGCCTGGATGCGTCTGACACTGTTTCTGAGCTTTGTTCCAAATCGACAACCGCATTGTTAATTGGATTGATGACCCAACGATTGATAAAAAACTGAACGACTACAAAAATGATTACAGCGAAAACCATTAGAATAATTATCATTTGAGCAATTTTATGGGATACCCGATATCGAATATGCTTTACCTGCTCTGCGATCATTTTTTCAAGGTCATCCATATAGACACCCGTACATAAAACCCAATCCCAGGCTTTAAAATAGCGCACATAGGTCATTTTTGAAACAGGTTTGTCCTCACCCATTTTAGGCCATTTGTACCATGAAAACCCCTGATCTTTTTCCTGAGCAACCTTGAGTTGGTCCAGAAGCAAATATTTTCCCTCTGGATCTTTGTAAATATCTGAACCAATATCTGTTCCAATGAGTTTTGCTTTGGGATGTTGGATCATCTTCTTTGTTTTTGTATTAAAAATATAAAAGTAGTCCTTCCCATCCTGACCATATCGGAGATCATTGATTGTGGAACAAACTTGCTGCTGGATATCAGATTCTGCCGATTCCATATATACGCCTGTTGCAATGACCCAGTTCCAGGGACGAAATAACACAGACATTGAAATTTTTGGCTGAGGTTCATCACTTCCAGGTTTTGGCCATAAATAATCAACAAAACCGACACCCTTGTTTTTTGCAACATCGGTAAATTCTTTTAGAAAATACTTGCCATTAGAGTCTTTCAATCCGGCAAGATTGCGACCTTCAAGGGATGGTTTGATTGGATGCATGCGCATGACATAGTTAATATCATTAATCCATAGATAATTTGACCCTAAATAGCGCATGCTTCGAATGCGATCCATTGCCATTTTCTTTTTTTCATCTTCCGATAATTGATTATAATTATCGTGAATATCTTTGATACAATGAATGGCAATATCTGATGCAATTGTAAGTTCTCGTTTGTAAAGATCTGCAAGTTTTTTTGCATTGTGAGAATCATTGTATCGGCTCTCAATAAACGTAAATGCATTGTCCAGCAAGTTTTTTAACATTGCTTTTCGTTGGTTGATCATGTTGACCCGAAAGTTTTCAATTTCTTGATTTGAGTTTTCGATCATCTGGTAAATAGAAAAAATTCCTGCTAACAAGCCTGACAGCAGGACGCCCGCGATTACCAAACCAATCAGTTTTTGTTTTAATTTCACTTCTGCCTCCTTATCATTTGGTGTTTCTGATTAATGCCATTAAGGTTAATGACTGCACATATTCAAATTGTAAACTGGTATGGATTTTCTTTGTTGGATATGCATATGCGATATATTTAGGAAGGCGCTGAAAATAAGTTCCCCATCTTAGAAACGTTCTGAAAATAACTTCCCCATTATTGATATTGTTCGTTTTGGGGTAATTTTACTGAAGAGACGTAGCATGCTACGGGGCGTATGTACAGTTTAGGGGAAGTGAACTTCATACAAGGAATGCTCGATTTCGGCAACCCCAAGAACAGCGTAGGGCTAAAGCCCAACGCTGAATTGAGAAAGGACGCTAAAGCGCCCTCATACA
>Ga0272440_1003839_pt1 | contig 11027 bp, 10 predicted proteins | sample SSMMMBAug17_FD_192440 | JGI IMG/M metagenome (GOLD analysis project Ga0272440, IMG submission 192440) | Marine sediment archaeal communities from Little Sippewissett salt marsh, Falmouth, MA, United States - SSM-MMB-Aug17 | ecosystem: Environmental > Aquatic > Marine > Wetlands > Sediment ... | reverse complement strand
CATCCAGGCCGGAAATCCACCATGTGTTGCATACATAATATCTAATAGTGCATCTTTCATTCCTTGCACAAGCCCCAGATCTTTGCCTTTATCGTGGGCAAATTGAAAAATATCAATAGACATGTTTTCCTCCGAGGATGAATTATTTTGATCGACCTTTCTTCTCAATACGCACAGACGGCTTTAGCCTAACGCTGACGTGGCATTGCCGAAATCGTACATTATTAACCTGACAGCTATGACCCACAGCCGTGCGTATCTTTAAAGGGAAACACAATTTTAATACGATGCTAAAAGTTTTGTTTTACTGAACTTTTTCTGGATATTTTCTCACGATAATTTATGATTATCTTATATCGCCAAACATTGTGGAGAATCAACAACCTGCTTAACCTTTTCTTCAAATGATTTCATATCTTTGCAAAGAACAGCTTGTATATGCAAGCCCTTAAGTACTTCAAAGTTTGAAATAGCTTGGATTGTCGAGGCCATCCAGGCTGGAAATCCACCATGTGTTGCATACATAATATCTAATAGTGCATCTTTCATTCCTTGCACAAGCCCCAGATCTTTGCCTTCTCTCAATCCCAGATCTTTGCCTTCTCTCAATCCCAGATCTTTGCCTTTATCGTGGGCAAATTGAAAAATATCAATCATTTTTATTTCCTCCCATAATTGAGCCAATATTGATGGTTCAAGAATTTTGTTGCAAATAATTATCGTTGCTGCAAGCAGTGTTTTTGACATTTGATCTTGTTGACACAAATGAACTTCAAATTCAATTACTTTTCTAGCCAGTTGAGATCTGTCTTCTTTGTCATCAGTTCCATAGAGTGGAACAAATACCAGTTCAATGAAATCAGACATATTGCCATTTTGAACGGCCTGCTTGATTTCCGCCAATCGTTTATGACCATCTCTGCCAGTGAGATCCACAATTGTTGGCGTATATGTACCGCTTGCTGTTTTAATTTTCGTATCGCCAGCATAGGGTTTTCCTGAAATCAAAATAATGTCCTGCATGCAATCATTGCATTCTTTGGCTGCTGGAAAATGCTGGCTTGCAAAACGATATAAATCTTGCTTTGACATATTTCTTTGTTCTTCCAGATGATAGCATTGATTGGATACATCCTCAAATATCACATCCAGTATACCTGTTGTAACAGCAAGATCAACATGTTTGTAAGTACTGACTCGTTTAATTTTATCAGATTTTATTCCAAGAAATTCAAGCGTTTTTCCCCGAAATACATCAGAGAGCCAATTGATAATCGTGTCATAATTTTGATAATACAACAAGCCATCTTGTGGCAAGTTTTTAAATACCATTTCACCATTGCGATATAACTGTTTTTCCCACTGCCGAAATTGTTTTTCACTGATATTGAAAGTATCACAAAGCGTTGGCATGTCTGTACCATCAATAAAGTGTTTTTTTATTATTGCAGCTTTTTCTGAGGCTGAAAATGTTTTGTTAATTATTGAGCCATCACTTGACTTAGACATGTTTTCCTCCGAGGATGAATTATTTTGATCGACCTTTCTTCTCAATACGCACAGACGGCTTTAGCCTGACGCTGACGTGGCATTGCCGAAATCGTACATTATTAACTTGACAGCTATTATGACGCACAGCCGTGCGTATCTACAAAGGGAATCACTATTTTAATACGATGCTAAAAGTTTTGTTTTACTGAACTTTTCTGGATATTTTCTTACGATAATTTATAATTATCTTATATCGCCAAACATTGTGGAGAATCAACAACCTGCTTAACCTTTTCTTCAAATGATTTCATATCTTTGCAAAGAACAGCTTGTATATGCAAGCCCTTAAGTACTTCAAAGTTTGAAATAGCTTGGATTGTCGAGGCCATCCAGGCTGGAAATCCACCATGTGTTGCATACATAATATCTAATAGTGCATCTTTCATTCCTTGCACAAGCCCCAGATCTTTGCCTTCTCTCAATCCCAGATCTTTGCCTTCTCTCAATCCCAGATCTTTGCCTTTATCGTGGGCAAATTGAAAAATATCAATCATTTTTATTTCCTCCCATAATTGAGCCAATATTGATGGTTCAAGAATTTTGTTGCAAATAATTATCGTTGCTGCAAGCAGTGTTTTTGACATTTGATCTTGTTGACACAAATGAACTTCAAATTCAATTACTTTTCTAGCCAGTTGAGATCTGTCTTCTTTGTCATCAGTTCCATAGAGTGGAACAAATACCAGTTCAATGAAATCAGACATATTGCCATTTTGAACGGCCTGCTTGATTTCCGCCAATCGTTTATGACCATCTCTGCCAGTGAGATCCACAATTGTTGGCGTATATGTACCGCTTGCTGTTTTAATTTTCGTATCGCCAGCATAGGGTTTTCCTGAAATCAAAATAATGTCCTGCATGCAATCATTGCATTCTTTGGCTGCTGGAAAATGCTGGCTTGCAAAACGATATAAATCTTAAAATTCCTAATCAAACCAATTTTCCATTTATTATGATTGAATCGCTCTTTTTACGATTTTTATTTATAAAGATCAATATAAATCTATATGCAAATCATGGCATCAAAACAGAATAATTGTTTGGCATGGCACAAAAGCTGCATTTTTTTGGAATTATTTTGTCAACAGTGATTGTTCCAGAAAATCTTGAAAAGATAGCTTTTCTGAGCGGTCACCAAATATTCAAAAAAGCAATAAGATTATGTTAAGTGAAACAGAAAAAATAAATTCACTCATTGTATTGGGAATCCAGCTTATTCAAGTAAATGATCTGGACATCCTCATGCAAAAAATATTAAGTGAAGCCAGACGATTTATCAATGCAGATGCCGGTTCCATATACATGATAAAAAACAATATGTTAGAATTTTCATATACGCAAAATGATACGTTGCAATCCCAATTGCCTGATGATGAATCATTGGTATATTCCACTTTTAAGATTCCGGTCAACAGCGAAAGTATTGCCGGATATGTGGCAACGACAGCACGCCCTTTATCTATTCCAGATGTTTATGAAATTTCTTCGGAAAAACCCTATAAATTCACCCAAAGAATGGATGAAGTTGCTGGTTATCGATCCAAATCAATGGTAACAGTTCCTTTACAAAATTCAAAAGGCGTTGTATTAGGAATATTACAGGTAATCAATGCCAGAACAAAAACAGGTGAAGTGGTTTCCTTTTCAAGGGAATCCGAGTTAATGATGATGCATTTTGCCAATATTGCTGTTATTGCGCTGGAACGTGCACAAATGACACGCGCAATAATCATGCGAACCATTCGCATGACCCAACTCCATGATCCTCAGGAAACATTTGGCCATGTTAATCGGGTTGGTGCTTTTGCAGTAGAATTATATTATCGTTGGGCAAAAAAGCATGATATAAACAGAATTGAACTGGATAAAAACAGAGATATCCTTCGCATGGCAGCCATGCTTCATGATGTTGGAAAAATTGCCATATCAGATTTAATCTTGAAAAAACCCGGTCGTTTCAATTATGATGAATACGAAATTATGAAACAGCACACTGTGCTTGGCGCAAAAATATTCCATGATTCACAGACTGAATTTGATGAAGCGGCTTACAACGTGGCATTGAATCATCATGAACGATGGGATGGTTCCGGGTATCCCGGACATGTAGATCCTGTGACCGGATCACCGATTCAGGGATTTACACTTCGTAATGGCAGCCCAAGGGGTAAAAAAGGAATAGAAATTCCATTATTTGGCAGAATTGTCTCTCTGGTTGATGTCTACGATGCTCTAAGCTCTCGGCGATCATATAAAGAAGCCTGGGATGAAGATAAAACCTTAAAAGCAATCAAAACTTCGGCAGGATCGCAATTTGATCCAGAAATTGTGGATCTGTTTTTAGGCAATTTGAATGTCATTCGTTCCATTCATGAACGATATGTTGATGATTAACAGGAGGTTCTCATGCAACACCCCTCAAAGATATTTTTTTTGGGGATTTTACTGCTATTGTTTGCTTTTCAATCATTTGTATCAGCCGGTGAAAAATATGTTACGCCTGATGATATTGTGCCTATTTTAGATGAAATTGACAAGCTGAACAAACGTCTAGATGAGCTGGATAATCAGCAAAAATCGGAAAAACTGTCTGAAAAAGATCAGAAATTGCTGAAATTTTTAAAGCAGGATATGGATGAATTAACTGAAATTCTGGAACGTGTCGAGACAAAATCCATTGTAGACCGCCTTGAAATTGGCGCTGAAATTCGGACACGTATTGATTGGTATTCATTTCGGGGTCATGATAATATTCCATTCACAGATCATCCGCAAGGTAGCTATCTTCGTGAAGGTGTTCATATGCAGCCAAGCAATCGATTTCGATTAAATCTGCGAGCGCAGGTCTCGGACAATCTTAAATTTACTTCACGCCTGTCCATGTTGCGTCATTGGTCTGATGATGATTTTCCTGTGTATCCAGAGGTTAACTTTTTGAATGCAAACCGCGTCCCCGGCAATATCAACTTAAAAGTAGAACGTGCATATGTTGATTATTTTTTTGAGCCAATCGAATGTTTACCATTGGCATTCACTTTCGGACGTTTGCCATCAACTGATGGTTTACCCACCGATCTTCGTGAAAATACACCACGAAAATCAACCTATCCAGCCATTGCTTATAATGTTGAATCTGATGGAATTGCCCTGTCAATAGATCTTGAGCCGATGACACAATTACCACAAACTGCCGCTCGTTTCATTTTTTCACTTCGACATGATGATCATGAAAAGTATTTTATGGGAAAACAATTATCAGATAAAAAAGGCGTCTATCGGGTTGATGAAGAATCAATGGGCCCTGTCCACTTTCTTGTATTTCAGCTTGAAAGCCATTTTCCCGATTTTTTTGGTGGATTGCTTGGAATTATCAATGTATTGCATATTCCCAGTGCGGCCAAGCCAGATTTTCGATATACAGATGCGTTATCATCATTTTATGTTGAAGGTTCCCCATTGTTTATAAAGGGGGACGATTCATTGGGAAATCTGACCAAATACACACTTTTTTTAGAATCCAAACAATTTTTTGGCTTTAATTTTGACTGGTTTGTAGGGATGAGTTATATAAAAACTCATGCAAAAAGTGCAGTGGAATTTATGTTAGATCCCAGAAAACTGAATCCAGCAATCAATATAGATCCTTTACCAGCAAGAGAAGCCTATAATATTCTAAAAGGATATGGCGCCAATTATGCAGCACAGTTACAGGCATTGGAAAGTGCGCCAACGCCAATTGGTTTGCTTAACAATGATGGCCAATCTGATCATGATGGCCATTGTATCCATGTTGGGGGAAGAATAAATTTGCCACTTAAAATGGCACTATGTCCCAAACTTGGAGTCGAATACAATCATGGCTCCCAGTATTGGGCTAACTTTGGCGAAGCCAGCGAAGACCCCTTACAAAAATTGGCAACCCGAGGTGAGGCATGGGATTTTTATTTACTTCAACCCATTTCCAGATTCTTTATGTTTCGCATTGGACACACAATGACGCGTCATGATTATGATCAGAATTTAAATTTTTATTATGGTGAGCCACTGGCTATTGATCATAAAATTACCAATACGTATTTACTGATGGATGCAAAATTTTGAAAATTTTTAACAAAACATTTGCACACCACGCCTGCTTGAAGGCAGGTAGTGCTTTTTATATTTGAAAAGGAGCGAAAAGGAATGAAACAAACGCTTCAAATGCTTGTTTTTGGAAGCTTATGTTTAATGCTGATTTGGGTGTCTTATTCAATGGCATCAGATGGTCGAAGTATATATCTCAATAAGTGCGGATCATGCCATCAGGAAGGCGGTGATGTTGAAGCTTTTGCACCCAGTAAATACGCATCAACGCAATGGCGTCGTTTTTTCAATCGAGATAAACATAAACGAAAAAAAGATATTTCGGAATTATTTACAAAAGAAGAATTGGAACAAGTTAAAACATACTTGGTTCGTCATGCAGCCGATTCAGATCAACCGGAGGCTGTTGGATTGAAATAATTATACGAGGATTTGGATGCAAAAGGTATATAATATAAGACATGTTTGTCTCACCATAATTATTCTGTTACTGACTGGCCTATTCGTTTCTGTTGGAATTTGTGATGATGCTGTTTACAAGGAAGAGTTTGATATTATTTTGAAACAACTTGATAAAGTGACTGAACGAATCGAAGAACTTGAAGACCGGCAAGGTATACGTAAAGGGGAAGAGACACCTGAGGAAACGCTTGAGACGATTCAATATGAAATGGAAGAATTCACCGATATCCTTGATGAAGTTGAGAAAAAAAGCATCATGGACAAAATCGAATTACGCGCAGAACTACGTACAAGATTCGACTGGTATGATTTCACTGGTCACGATAATATTCTTTATACTTCTGACATAATCGGTGATGAACAACATGAAAGAGTTCATGCCCTTCCCACAAACCGCTTACGTCTCAACCTTCATACAGGCTTAGGTTCATGGCTTCGGTTTCACTCACGATTGTCCATGACGCATATATGGGCAGATGATGATTATCCGGTATATCCTGAATCCAATTTGATAAATGAATCACGCATTCCATCAGATATTACGTTGAAAGTTGAGCGGGCGTATGCAGATCTATTTTTTGAACCTGTTGAAAACCTGCCGATGGCACTGACCTTTGGTCGTCTTCCGGCCACTGATGGATTTCCAACGAATTTACGAGAAGATTCTGCAAGAAAATCGACCTATCCAAGCATGGCATACGACATAGAAGCTGATGGCCTGGGGTTATCCATTGATTTATCCCATTTTACAGGGCTCAAGAACTCTGCATATCGACTGGTTTATATCAGGCGATGTGAAGATCACGAATCATTCAGTTTTGGCAAAAAGCTGACCGATAAAAAAGGAATTTATCGTTCAGATGATCTGGCATCAACTAATTTAGAAATTTACATTTCTCAATTTGAAACCCAACTGCCAGGCATATTTCACAACACATTATTTTTGCTTCATATAATTTATATCCCCAAAACCCCCCCACAAGACATGCGATTTTCAGATGATGCCTATCCATTTTATTATGATTCCAGTGGGTTTTTATTTGTTGATAAACCCGATTCCATTGGCACAGGTTGGAAAGCCACCTGTTATCTGGAGTCTAATAATTTTTTAAATCTCCATATTGATGCTTTTTTGGGCGCTGCTTACATAAAAACAAAGGCTGAAGGCGCTTTAAAGTTTATGATTAATCCATCAGCGATTGGCTTGTCAGGCCCCCCAATTCAGGCAAGGGATGCCTATAAAACATACGAACCTTTGTTCAAATTAATGCCTGATCTTGAGCCTGCTCTGAGGCCATTGCAAGCAGCGCCGCCGCCCATTGGTCTTGTCTGTAATGATGATCATTCAGACCATGAAGCCTATGCGTTTCATCTTGGTGGAAGGTATCAAATCCCGCTATTCAAGAAAAATAATCCCAAAATTGGCGTTGAGTATAATTATGGTTCACAATACTGGCTGGGTTTTAGTGAAGCCAGTGAAGATCCTTTGCATAAATTAAGCAATCGTGGTACGACCTGGGATTTTTACTATATTCAACCAGTCAATACTTATCTAAATTTTCGGCTGGGATATACTGATATGCATAAAGATTATGATCATGGCGTGAGCTTTTATTTTGGAGCGCCCAATGCGGTTGATCATCATATCAAAAATGTTTATTTTTTGATGGATGCGCGGTTTTAAAAAATTAATTGTGAAAAACAAATATTTCTAATGAGGGTTTTCGTATGTAGAGACAAGGCACGCCCTGTCTCTATAATCTGTAAGCAATTAACCTTAATGATCACAAAGGTTATTACCAGTAGCAAGGGTTTGATCAAGGTATTGTCTGACAAGTGTTTCAGGTTCATCGGCTTGTGCCCCAACGATAACCTGAATTTGCTGTTCACCAAACAACATGACCGCACGTTGGCCCATTCCGCCTGCAATAATCAGATTGACTCCCAATTCGCCCAACCAACGCGGTAATACACCGGGTTCATGGGGTGGGGGGATCAATAACTCTTTATTTTTGATTTCGTTATTCTCAACATCAATTACTGCAAATTGTTGACAATGACCAAAGTGAGCAGCAAGTTTCCCTTCAGCCAATGGGATTGCAATTTTCATTATTATAAGCCTCCTAAAAAAAATATTTTTTATCAGCGTTCTACAAGATAGCTTTATACCCAATGACCTTCAACATTCGGGTTATTCGCCGCTTGAAGCTCGCCTTTTTTATAGCGCTCAATAGATTCTCTGACAGTTCCTTTGGCGCCGATAAAAATTTTTATGCCAGCTGCGGATAACACATTAAACGCTTTTGGGCCGCAATTTCCTGTGATAACAGCCCCAGCCTTATAATCCACAACTGTTTTTCCGGCCTGAATACCTGCGCCTTGCGGTAAATTGAGATTTTGTGTATTTTCGACAACCTCAAACGCATTGGTATCAGGGTCAACAAATATAAAATTTGCTGCACGTCCAAATCGCGGATCAATGGCAGCATCCAAATCTGTTCCTTGAGATGTTATGGCTATTTTCATAATAATAACTCCTATTTAACATTATTTAGGTCCCATACCACAACATCCTTTTGGATTATCACAAGGAGTCTGATGTCCACAACATGTTGCTTGTGGTGCATGGGAACCCGAATTCATTGTAAAAGCGCCGGCGCTCATTAATTTTTCGACATCATGACCGCATTTTGGGCATGATGTCGGCGGGGCGTCGGATTGTAGTTGCAATTGTTCAAATGTATGATTGCACTGTTTGCATTGATATTCATATATAGGCATGTTCATCCTCCTTTTTTGGTTCGTTAATTTGTTATTATATCAAAACTGATGAACATATAACAATAAAAATTTCAAAAAATCATACAAATTGAATTATTCTTGAGAATCAAGAAAAGCGGACACTTTTTCCCAAACCTGTCGAATGGCCTTTGATGCCGGACTATCAGAAAAATCAACTGTGCTTTTTCCAGACACCATTGCTTTTGTAACAGATGGATCATATGGGACTGTTCCCACTGTTGTTAGTTGATATTTTTGAGCTGTATTCAATAATTCATTGCTCATGTCCGGATTGAGATCATATTTATTGATACATAACATCCCCGGAACTTTCAGAAATTTTGCCAGCTCAGCAACACGCTCAAGATCATGTAATCCTGACAGGGTTGGTTCTGTAATGATCAATATTGCGGTAGCGCCAGTGATTGACGCAATAACCGGGCACCCAATTCCTGGCGGCCCATCTGCAATAACCAGATCTCGATTTTCTTTTTCTGCCAGTTCTCGGGCATTTCTTCGCACTGTGCTGACCAGAAGGCCAGAATTTTCCTCAGCAATGCCTAATTTCGCATGAACCATTGGTCCATATGATGTGTTGGAAATAAACCATTCACCACATTTTCGTTGTGGAAAATCAATGGCATCTGATGGACAAAAATGAACACATACACCGCAACCCTCACAGGCAATGGTATCAATTGTAAAATTATTGATCGCATCAAATTGGCATCGTTCAATGCATTCACCACATTGTGTACACCGATCTGGATCAATAATTGCTTTGTGGCCGCCCATAAAATCATTGGTTTGAACAATCGTGGGCGTTATGATTAAATGAAGATCCGCAGCATCAACATCCGCATCAGCCAAAACAAAATTCGTTGCCAGACTGGCAAATGACCCCACAATGCTGGTTTTGCCTGTCCCACCTTTTCCACTAATGATCGTTAGTTCTTTCATCTGGCCTCCTGTTTGCTGATCTGTTCAATCATTTGTTGAAACTGTTTTTTCATTTCTGGCATGACATCAATCATCAATTCTCCCTTGGAATAAGCAACCGCAATATCTCGACTATGAGGGATTTCCATCAATACAGGAATTTGTTCATCTTTCGCATATTCAGTAACCCTTTGATCACCAATATCAGATCGATTGATTAAAATGCCAAAAGGGATTTTCAAAAGTCGAACTGCCTCAACAGCAAGCTTCAGGTCATTGAGGCCAAAAGGTGTTGGTTCTGTTACCAGTATGACATAATCTGCACGTCGGACAGTTTCGATCATCGGGCAGGATGTTCCGGGCGGCGCATCAATAATTGAAACCCCATTATCCCAAATTTCTTTTTGAACTCTGCCAATCAGTGGCGGCGACATGGCCTCACCTACATTGAGTACGCCATGAATACATTCAACATGGTGCGCCTTTCCTTTTACCAATTGTCCAAAAATTCTGTTAGTAGCTTGAATTGCCTGATGCGGACAGACCATAACACATCCTTTGCAACCATGACACATTTCATGAAACGTCATAACAGTAGCATCCTTAAGCACTGCAATGGCCTTGAATTCACAAATATCACCACATGCGCCGCAGTAATCACATTTATCCATATCAACTTCCGGCACCATTCGGCTGATATCTTTTGTTTCTTTTATTTCGGGTTTTAAAAAGATATGCGCATTGGGCTCTTCAACATCGCAATCTAATAATTGTACAGGCGGTGGTAGTGACATGGCAATATTCACTGAAATGGTTGTCTTACCTGTCCCACCTTTTCCGCTGGCGACTGCTATTTTCATTTGAACCTCCTTTTTTATTTTAAGTATATGCTTAAAATGAATATTGTCAAGTCTGTTTTGAAATTATGAAAGAAAAGCTTGATACTTTCAGAGCATTCCTTAAATAAAAACCAATAAAAGAGTTCAAATATTTCATTTTTTAATGTATATTATCGGGCGTATGTACAAGTTAGGGGAAAAATTTTTCAGAATTCTTAACTTTTAGGTATTCAATCAACAACCGGGAACGATCCTATGTCCGAGAACGAATGTAGGGGCAAACCTTGTGTTTGCCCTTCAAACAAAAACCGAAATCAAACCTATGACCGAAATCAAATGTATTCGTTTAGCGATCATAGGGTCGTTTTCGGT
>Ga0272440_1003838_pt1 | contig 11028 bp, 7 predicted proteins | sample SSMMMBAug17_FD_192440 | JGI IMG/M metagenome (GOLD analysis project Ga0272440, IMG submission 192440) | Marine sediment archaeal communities from Little Sippewissett salt marsh, Falmouth, MA, United States - SSM-MMB-Aug17 | ecosystem: Environmental > Aquatic > Marine > Wetlands > Sediment ... | reverse complement strand
GTAAGGGCTTTGTTTTTTTGACAAGCATGCTTCTTTGATCAAGTTCTCTGGCATACTGCTGACAGACGTCTGGCATTTTTGAAACATCAGGAGTAATGATATGATTTTGAATAACCGACTGCATTTTTTCAAACCAGAACAACGAAATTTGCGTTAAGACTTTTCCTTTATCAGGAATCGGATCTTCCATAACGACATCAAATGCAGAAAGGCGATCACTGGTCACAATCAAAAGCTTATCATCAAAATCGTAAATATCTCTGACTTTTCCCCTGTGAATTAATGTCAAATCTGAATAATCAGTTTGTTTGATGGCTGAAGACATTGTAAAAACTCCTTTATATTTATTTGTGGTATTTTAAATTACTTTACAAAATTTCTATGATTAAACCCAAAAGTATCAAATTCTGTATATGAGATAAGCTGATTTTGTTCAATATCTATAAATGACAATCGATCATTAGCATTCAAATTTTCATAATCAGAACTATACGTTGGGAAAAAAGAATGATATTGAACCGAAGCAGCTCTGAAATTATAACTTCTTTGAACATTTAAAAAAAATAAATTGCCTTGTAGATTAGAAATGGATGTTGGAGAAATTATTCTCTCATCAAAATGAATGAATTCTACTGGATTGATAATGATTAAACCTGATTCTGAATGATTTTTAACCATTTCAATCGTTCCACCTTCAATTGTAATATTTCCAGCTTTACTTTCAATAGATCCACTTTCAATAGTTCCTTTTTCAATAAGCACAATAGCATTTGAGTTTATCTGAATATCTCCTGATGTATTCGTATTGTTGAGATGAATCGGTAAATTTGATGATATATTGTTTGGGCTTTCAAAATGAATATGATCTGCATTAAGATCAATATCAGAGCCTTTAACTTGTCCTTCTGCGTGAGATGTAATGGATGAATCTTTGTTAAGGTAAATCTGTTTTGTTTGAATAGATATGTTGCCACCATCATTATCACCGAATGTATTTGCAGAAATTGAACTGTTGGTCATTTCAAATTTGTCAGCCAGGATAAAAATATTACCAGCACATTCTCCGCTAACATCAATGGAAGCATTATTATACAACGTAATATCCCCTGATGTTAGATCGTCTTCTTTATGAATGCCTGATTCTGTCAGGGTTATTTCACCAGACGACTCAACACTAACCAGATTGATATTACCGGATGGAACATTCACAATACTGTCATTCGTATCTTGATAAAAGGCATCTCTTTGTATGTGGATATCTCCCCCAATAATTGAAAACGTTTGTCCTTCGGATAAATGAATACCTGCTTGCGTTTCATTAGATTCATTTTGCGTATAAATATCCTTTCCCTCTATAGATATTTTACCAATGTCATTATCTAAAAATCCAAAAGATTGTGGTGCTGAAGTTGAAAGCACATCCATTTCAAGTGGTTCAGAAAAAAATTTTCCATCTTCAAAGGACAAATAATCAGCACTGCTCACATGAAACGAGCCACTAAGATTTAAGGATGCTTTCGGTCCAAACATAAATCCTGATGGATTTAATAAATAAAAGTTTGCCTCAGGTATTGATACATTTAATGTCCCATTAATCCATGAAGATTCTCCTCCGGTTACACGTGTAATAATATTGTTAATGGAATCAGGGCCGCTAAAATTAGCAATTTCATCTTGATTAATGTTGAATGTTTGAAAGCTATGGAAGAGATTTTGTCCCATTTGTTTACCCATATCTGCACTGATTTCCATGTGACCTTCATACATTAATCCAGACATTTGTGGATTGATTGTCCCATCAAAAACAATTTCAGCATAAAGGTGTCCAGTTACGAATACGATAAAAAGCAATGATAGTATCAGGCTGATAAAATCGAATTTTTTTAAAATCATATTGACCTCCATTTTTGAATTAAGGAACCACAATTTAATAATGAATCGGTGTGCATCCATCTAAATAGCCAAAAAGTCTGGAAGTAGCGCCATTTTTCCCCAAACATTTAAATGGAGAATAATCTGACCGAGATGTATCAAAGCCATTTAAATAATGCGCATTAAGTAAATGCCCCCAGCCGCCTTTTCGGAAATACATATCGCCATCAATATGGATGTCCCATAGTTCCTTTCTTGGAGATAGCATTCCCAGGCGCGCAACCAGATCGTTTTCATTGGCAAAATTTTCAATATATGGAACCGATTGATCTCTTTGAGATCTGACATTGTTCAAATAGCGCATGTCATCCGCACAATTGGCAAAGGCATATATTTCCAACTTTTTCAACAGTTCTAAAGATTGAATATACTGATGCTCTACATCATCAGTTAAAGCACGTAATATATTGGCAGCGATAATTGTCCCTTGAGAATGTCCGATCAATATGACGCGCTCAATGTCTGAATTATTTAATGCCAAAGAGATGGGCTCTAAAGCTTTTCTGGATGGATTCATACTTCGTCGCCATCGTTTACCAACAGCACATTCTAATAAATCAACCAAAATACTGTCTGTGGGGTTTTGTATACCTATGATGCGGCGATGAAATAACTTATTTAAATACTGGCAATTGATCAATGCCAAATCTAAATTTGTGGCGATGCCATTTACAAAAAACCACGCTTCGGTTGGATATTTGCGATCATGCTCTGTTGAATCTTCTGGATAACTATAAACATGTGTTTCTTTTAAAAACAATGTTTCAGGAATTGGAAGCCAGCATAAATAGTGGTAAGGAATTGGAATGGGGAGTAATGAAATTTCTTCAATATATGCCAGGAGACGAGTAATTTCTTTTGGATTAAAAAAATTGTACTCTGAATAAGGGGGATAAGGAGGAATCAGATCCTTTGGCGATCCTAAAATAGAAAAAATTTGTTTGGGTGGCATAAAAGCAGATGCATCCAAAACAGAACCTAATAATTTTATAGTGTTAAGAATTGGCATGGTATTTTTCCTTTAAAAAATGATAAACGAATTAACGTATCAAAAAATAAATTATTCCGACCATCTGATAATTTTTGGAATTGTCATTTTAATCTTTTTATTATATTGAAAATTAATTCAATTGAGCTGAATTAATCATTAATATTCAGCATAATATCATAATTTTAATGATAATACGAAATATTTTTTCATGTTTTCTTCAGTTTTAGTAACAAGACAATCTTTCAGGTTTAAATAAATGTCATATCAAATTGATAGCTATGATTATGATCTACCAAAACATTTGATTGCCCAGGATGCTTCATTAAAGAGGGATCAATCGCGTTTGCTTGTTTTCAATCGAAACACCGGACAGATAGCGCATACCCTATTCAATCATTTAATGGACTATCTGAATCCTGGTGATGTTCTGGTTTTGAACAATACTCGTGTTGTTCCAGCACGTTTAAAAGGAAGAAAAGAAACAGGTGGCAAAGTCGAGGTGTTTGTTCTGGATTATACCGATGCCATGCATCAATGGAAAGAAAAGGGAATCATTCAATGTTTATGCATGATAAAAGCTTCTAAAGCACCTAAAAAAGGGATGATCATTTATTTTCAGACCAATGATTGGGCCATTGTAAAAACAACGCCAGAAGCGGGCAAATGTGTTATTGAATTTGAATGCAAGACCGATTTTTTGACATTTCTCAATACCATTGGACATACGCCTTTGCCACCCTATATTCATCGTCAAGCCAGTCAATATGATAAAAATCGTTATCAAACCATCTATGCAAAAAACAATGGCGCTGTTGCAGCACCTACCGCAGGACTACATTTCACAGAATCTTTATTTCAAGAGCTAAGCAATCATGATATTGAGACCCTGGAAATTACACTTCATGTGGGTTATGGAACATTCATGCCTGTTCGTGTCACCAATATTCGGGATCATGCCATGCATGCTGAATATATTGAGATATCAAAGGATACAGCAGAAAACATACAAAAAGCCCAAAAAAATGGCCAACGTATCATTGCAGTGGGAACAACAACTGTTCGGACACTTGAGTATGTCTATCAGCAACAAGGCGTTTTAGAGGCTTATCAAGGGTATTGCGATTTATTTATTTATCCTGGCTATTCGTTTCATGTTGTTGATGCCATGATCACCAATTTTCATCTTCCTAAATCGACATTATTGATGATGATTTCTGCTTTTGCAGATCGAAAGAATATTTTAAATGTTTACCAGAAAGCAATTGAACAAGAATATCGTTTTTTCAGTTATGGTGATGCCATGATGATTATATAAATATACCCACTGTTTAATCTTCAATCGTGTCCTTTGGGGTAAGCCTGCTTGACTGATAGATTTATAGTGTTCTTTCGGTGATCGTGCTGTCAGGGCTTAAATCATTTTTAAATTTATACCCAGGGCGTTGCCCTGGGCTGGTATGTTACGCTCTTTCAGGGCTAAAGAAAAGTATAATATCATAGACGTCCCTAATATCATAGACGTCCCTAATAACTAATAACTCCAAAGTCCGATATCAACAGGAATGTTATTTTGTACGACTATCCAGATTTTATGAATAAAATTTGCAAAATAATCAAAATATGTATAATATACATTTTGTTATTCAAAGGATGAATAATTAAACCCTGGATATGCCGTGTTCTATGCACCTTTCGGCATGTATGCATTGAAACGTCTATTCAGCAAATACGTTGGATGTCAAAATAAGGATACCTATAATCATTATCTGAAAGGATTCAAATGAGTGACCAAGATAAAAGAAAGCCTACAATTTTAATTGTTGATGATAATTTTATTAGTTTAAACATTTTATTAGAGTTCTTAAATCAAAATGGTTACAAAACAATAATTGCCCAGGATGGTGAAACAGCTATACGCAGGGCTGAAATAGGAATTCCGGATTTAATTTTGCTTGATATCATGATGACCGGTATTGATGGATTTGAAACATGCAAGCGACTCAAAAATAATGAACGTACTAAACTGATACCTGTAATTTTTCTTACAGCCTTGGCAGATACAGTAAATCAAATGAAAGGGTTTGAAGTTGGTGCTGTTGATTATATAACAAAACCTTTTGAACCTGTTGAAGTACTGGCATGCATTAATAAACAAATCAGCATCAAAAAACAAAATGAAGAACTTTCCCAACTGAGATTATCAATTTCAGATGACACTGATATAAGAGATCGGTTTATTGCCATTATTGTTCATAAAATGTCTAAGGCATTTAATCAATTGCACGATCTCTCAACATTTTTTGCTGAAGCAATTTCTGAATTGTCCATTGATGAAATCAATGTGTTTGATCATCACCTTTTTGGATCAGCCAGAAATACGATTAATATTTTGGAAACCATTCTGGATTGGGGGCGCATACATAATAATTCGTTTACCATTCATCCTGAAAAAGTTGATTTTTTTGCCATCAATTCTGCTGTTTTGTTGTATTTTCATAAACTGGCAACAAGAAAAAAAATATCCATATCACATAATATTCAACCTTATCTGTATGTTAAAACAGATCCTGAACTGGCGTATCAAATATTTGGTAATATCATGTTTTTAGTAATCAACCATTCAGGATCACAAAATATTTCTATTTCAGCCAAACAAGAAAAGAATAAAGTTATTGTTACAATACAAGACACGTCCATCAAAGCAGATATACTGACCCAATTGAAACCATCAACAAATATTCTTGAAATATTCAATGTTGATAATCCTTTACCTGTTCAATTAATCCTGTCTTTATGTCAGAAAATGCTTGCGAAAAATGAAGGCTCTCTCTGGATGAAGTCAATAGATCAAAATAAATCTTATATTGGAATGACATTACCTGCTTATTAAATAATAGTCTGCAAAATTAAATTGATAGATTTCACTCTCATACTTCATACGCCCTATCAGCACCACTTTTTTTCGTTCTTATTTTTTTGCGTAAACAAAGGAAACATAGAAACGCCAAGACAATAACAGTATAAATTGATTAATAACTGGGATTGCACCCTAACTATGTAATTGATGAATAATTATCTTGAAAAGCAATTCAGAAAGCGGATCAATGGCGTTTAATTATCCAACCTTTGTATCATTTGTATTATTTCTGCATCATTTGGAAAATGGTTCAAATATTGATTTAATATTGTTTTTGTTTCAGAATGCATATTTAATGATATCAAAAGATTCGAAAGATTAATCACAACACTTTTTTCTTGTGGTTTTAAGCGGTAAACATGGTATAAATAGTTCAGGGCTGACTGAGAATCACCGCATTGATAATGGATAACAGCTAATTCCATATAAGCTAAATGATAATCAGGCCATTGTTTTAAAAGGTTGATTAATATTTGAATGGCTTGTTTTTTATTATTATTTTGAGAACAAAATTTTGCTTGCTTTAAAAAAAATTCCGGTGAGTTTTCATCATTATGTTTGTTGGCGAACGTTTTTTCTTTTGTTTTGTTAAAATGATCTATTGAAGATTTCATTTCAGCTTTTGCTGACTCTGCATTAAACAATACGTTTAAATCTATACTTTCTTGATCAATATGAACAGGTCTTTTTTCTTTGATCTTAAAAATAAGACAAGAATTAAAATAGTTGTATACCTCATAAGACGCTCCGGTAATAGACGAAAGATATGTAAGATTTATAATTGGCCATTGTGATTCTAATTGTAATATGTATGTTGGTGGATTTGTACAAAAAACATTATATAGATAATAAGCTTCATTGCTTAATACATCAGGGATGTATTGATGTTCAATTTTTGGATGAAAAACGCCTATCATTACATAATTAATTGGCCCGGAAAACCCACGATCAGCTAATAAATATACATTAGCCACTGTGTTATTTACATTGATAAACCAGCTTTCATCTGGTGAACTACTTTTTTTGATATATTGTGCTATATGCTTAAAAGCATTGAATGTATCATTATTTTCAATTGTTTTTTTTAAATACATTGATTGCATTTGTGGGTCTTTGAAGATAGACATAAAAGCATAGAATACATAAGAGCATAAAACAATATCAAGAAGAAGCTCATTTGATGTTAAAAAAGTTTGAAATCCATAAGCTGTTGCAATACATAACACCATGTTAAAAGAATATACATAGGCAAAGCCCATTCGCATAACAAACATTAATGAAAGTATAATAAAACCTGAAGAAATTCCCCCCAGAGTATCCACATGAACTTCAGCTTTCAAATACATAAAAAGTGTTAAAAAAATCATAGGTAAATGACATCTCACATATTGAACGAAACTGTAATATATATAAATATCAAAATATTTTTTTGGATCTCTTTTGAAGTAATAAAGATACGTATCAAAAATAGTTTTTAATTGTTGTGTTAAACTTTTTTTTATTTTTTTTAAAGGAATTGAGATTTCATAAAAATATACCATGTATATTTTTCTAGCGATAAGATAACTTAACAGAGGAGATAAGTATGCAATAATACTTATTATATAATTCTGTGCGTCATAGTAATAAAATAGAATAAAAAGGATCCAAATTGAAGCAAGCCCGGGTAATTTACATAAAAGCGTTAATCCCATGATATAGCAGCCCACCACTAACATCCCCATATTTTGATATTCAATGCCTGAAAGGGAGAGAGAGGCGCCTGCTAAAAAAAATAAAATTTCATAATGTTCTGGTTGAATCAGAAAATTGCCATTTATACTCAAACAATGTGTGGAAACATAAAACAATGAGGCCATAAATGCAATGGACTCCTGGCCAGTTAACATAAATACAAAACAATAATATAATGGGCCAGTAATTGATATTAAAAATGAATGAAAATACTTATATGCAAGCAGGTTCTCTCTAAACAATTTATATTGAAGGGACATACATAAAGTAACCAGTGGAAAACAAAAATTATGAATAAAAAAAATATCCATCAGTTTTATTTTTGAAACGATTTGAACATTATAATTCCCAATATGTGGATCCATAACTCGCTTCGAAAGCCTTAATTGAGGAATTAATAGAATACAATATAGAACAATTATTTTAAAAACAATACCAATACTAATAGATGTCATGATGATTCTTTCTTTTTGTTTATCAAAGCAGTTTATTTTGAAGTTTAATAGCAGAAATTCTTATAATGTCGCCTAAACCAGCTATTCCAATCATTATACTCGAAAAAATTCCGGTCGAAAGATATACGATAGACAATAGATTAAAATTGAAAACACCCAATATGAAAGCTGGAATTGCAACAAAAAAAATGGTTAACAATGATAGAATGATATAATATTTAAGAGGATTAAAAAAGGTAATTCCCTGAATAATTAATTGAAGTGCTTGTATTGAATCTCTTAAATGCCTGACTTTGCTTTTACCAACACGCTTGTGATATGTTAAAGGCACATAAGAAATGAAGTAATCTAAACCACTGGCAAGGATTGTAAAGCTGGTTGTAAATGAAAAATTACCACATAAAAAAGGCATTAGCTCAAGAGATAGGTCTTTTTTAAAAATGCGAAATCCACTATTGGGATCTTCAATGCGCTTATCGTTTAACACATGAATAATTTTCTTAAAAATGCCTCTAAAAAATTTTTTAGGTGTAGAATCTATTTCATTTAAGTTTGCCCGACTGGCAATTACCATGTCATAGCCTTTTATCATTTCATTTAATAAAAGAGGTAAACCATCAATAGAATACGAACCATCAGCATCAATAATTCCGATCCAGTTGAATTTTGACGCGCGAATACCTGTTTTTATAGAATTCCCATAGCCAATGCACACTGGATGTTGAATAATTTTTATATTATCGACACTTGCAGCACATATTTGTGTTTCGTCATTTGATCCATCATTTACAAGAATAATTTCGTATGGAAGTGATTGTTGAGACAAAACATGATACAATTTGTTCAGTGTTTCACAAATAGCTTCTGCTTCATTATAAGCAGGCACGATAAATGAAATGCCTTGTGATGTTAACATAAAATTTTCTTTCTTTTGACAATTATTTGGATAATGAATAATGAATAATGAACTGAGCATCATTTTTTTTCTGCTAATGCAAAAAGCTGATATCCTCCATTTGAAAAATTCGTTTGAAACATCAAAAAAATCATTAAAGATAACAGTTTTTGCCAGATCGTATACTTTTTTTCAGATAAGAAGTTATTACATATTTTTTCTGGAAATAAATTAATGGCATGCTTATATAAATTAAAAAATGGTGCCCCCCAACATTCAATCTGTCTAATTTTAAAATTGCACATTTCAAACATATGAACGATTTCATGTTTTGAAAAATGTCTTGTGTGCCCACAATATCGATCAATTTCAAAAACAGGCCCACAGGGAACAGAGATGATCAGCCATTTTCGCGTTAATTTTTCTAAGTTTAAAATGGCTTTTTTCCAATTTTTTGAATGTTCTATGACCTCAAAACAAGTGACAACATCAAATTGTTTAGAAGGTATATCTTTATCAATGTCATAGCAGTAAAAATCAATGGTTGGAAAACGCTTTGTATTTAATGTTATCAAATCACTGGCTACATCAATTCCGGAATATTGTTTATTTGAGAAAACATTTTGACAGCTATTGAGAAAAAGCGCATTGCCACATCCAATATCAATTAAAGACTGAAAATCAATTTTTTTTAGCCATGAAATGGCCTTTGATCGTCTAAACATAGGAGCTGGTGAATAACGAATCATATCAGACCAACCTGTCCAGCATTGATCATAATAATCACCTGAATCTAAATGAGCTTCTGACATTTAATTCTCCAGTTTATAAATTGTAATATTCCAAGAAGGATAAAGCCTGCGTCAATCTTTCCACTTTTATGTTTATCCCAAATTTGCTCAATTTCAAACCAGTTGAGCATATAGAATTTTGATTTTGCAGTATAAAGCATATCCCCAAAAACAGTATTCATTGGGCCCGGGTATCGAAACCATTCATCTACAGGAGGTAAAAAACCTGCTTTGGCTCTTTTTAAAGCTTCTTTGGGGATATCATTGATCACTGCTGATCGTAAAATATGTTTTCCCTTCCCTTTTGAAAGTTTGCATTGATCTGATAAATTGATACAAAAATGAATAACATTTTTGCTTAATAATGGAACGCGAACTTCTAAACCACAAGCCATACTCATACGATCAACTTTGGCAAGAATTGCGGGTAAATGGAATTTCAAATCCGCATATAGCCTTGCATTGAGATAAGATCGTTGTAGAGGTGCTTGATTGATCAACGATGCATACAAATGGATAGGATCTGAATCAATGATATGTTCTTTAAAATCTTTTTTATAAATGGCATTTTTCATCTTATCGCTCAGTATTCTTCTGAAAGATGCATGATCCCTTCCTTTTGGTTCCATAGAAGCAGCAATCAATCTTTGTACAATCATTCTCATCCCATATCGTTTTTTATTGGAAGAAAAAAATTGCGATAATAATGCGATATTTTGTAATATACTGTGGGGAAGATAGTGCAAATATTGGGTAAAATTACCTGCTTTATAAGTATTATAACCTGCAAGTAATTCATCTCCACCATCTCCCGAAAGAACGACTTTTACATTATTTTTTGCAAAACGAGATAATTGAAAAAAAGGAAAACATGAAGCATCGGCAAGCAATTCTTTCATTGCATCTAAGCTTTTAAGAATGATGTCTTCATCCCATTTAAAAAAAGAAAATAAATGATTCATTTTAAGCTTTCTGGCATATTCTGATGCAGCAGGTAATTCGTTAAATGATGGATTAGAAAATCCCAATGTAAAAGCAGATAATTTTTCTATTGAACCTATGGAAGATGCGATTAAAAAAGAATCCAAACCACCGGACAGAAAAATTCCCAAAGGCGCATCAGATATAAGTTGGCTTTGTATTGCTTTATTTACTTCTTCCTTAAATTCATAAACCCTTTCTTCTGTAAATGCTTTGGCGGATTCCTGGTAATCCATTGACCAATAAGACTTTTTATTAACTCCTTGATGATTAATTTTCAGATAATGCCCGGCTTCGAGTTGGTATACATTTTTTAAACCTGTTCCAGGAGC
>Ga0272440_1003837_pt1 | contig 11028 bp, 9 predicted proteins | sample SSMMMBAug17_FD_192440 | JGI IMG/M metagenome (GOLD analysis project Ga0272440, IMG submission 192440) | Marine sediment archaeal communities from Little Sippewissett salt marsh, Falmouth, MA, United States - SSM-MMB-Aug17 | ecosystem: Environmental > Aquatic > Marine > Wetlands > Sediment ... | reverse complement strand
AATATCTTTGGTTTGCAAATCTGTCTGCCGCTTGACTTCAACGGTAATCCCTTTATTTCTGAGCCATTCAGATATCAACCCGGCGGTTTGTTCTCCCAGCCAGGTATCTGTGCAAAGCAACAGGTGATAGTCCCTGGCATCCCCAATCTGGCCATTATACAAATTAACAATGCCATTCAGCTCTGCCGATGCCTTGACAACAGAGCTGATATCTGCCTGAAGCAGACATTCTCTTGCACGCGCAACGATTGCTTTCAGAACTTGGCCATCTGTCTGTGATATCTCTTTAAAGCCTTTTGTATTTGCGTGTTTGCCAATCAATTTTCTTTCACCCACATTTTCAGCACGATTGGTCAACAAACTCGTGCCACAAGGTGAAAGAACAAATAGTTTTTTTTGCATGATGATATACTCCTAATTGGTCATATATTTTCCCAATCCAAAGGTACATGCTTTTCCCACATGGATATACTGCCCGATTTCAATGAATGGCAAAAATGTCGCCAGATCACCTTCAAATGAAATTTCCCCCATAAATCCACCCAGCTTCATGGATCTGCGTTGACGCACGGAATAGCGCTGCCAGTCATACCAGTAAAGATTTGAATGCACTGTTTGCACCTGTTTGGCCTGATCCAGAATGTTTGAGTAATCCAGTGTCCATTCTGTTGCAGTGGTTTGTGCCAACAATCTCAATCGTCTCAACAGGTTTTTGATCAAAAGTTCAAAGGTCAGGGCATGGTTCAGACAATTCTGATCTTTAATGCGCGTAGGCGTTACAAAAGTCAGTTTTAATGGTTGATCAAAAGTGTCCGCACGAATCTCAGACATTTTTCTTGTTTGCGGTGTGCCTGTAAATTGCCGAGATGGACCATCAAAAATGATCGTTTCATCCGTTCGGTCATTGATATGGGAAATCCAATATTTACCGCGATTTTGACCAATCCCAGATTTCCCAATGGTTTCAAAGGCATAAACAAAATATGGCAAATATTCAATGGCCCGTCCCATTAAAATGAGGTCACAGTAAAAGGGATCATTTTTCTTTAATGGTGATGCACAGGGAAATTGGGGCGTCATAACAAAAGGCCTTGGAAAATCAGAGAGTTGATATCCGGGGAACTGAACATGGACCGCTCGGGTTTCAAAAATCATGGCATAAACGCATGAGGTATTGAGCATGCAATCCTGACAGCCTTGATCCCTCATTGTGCAACAGGTTCGACGCAGGGCCGCACCAAAGGCACTTCTGAAAGCAGCGCCCGGAAACGATGGAAATGTAATCGGTTCACGGGCAGTAAAATGAATTCTTTGACAGGTAAATGGTATTTGTGGGCAGTTCATAAGTTAGCAATCCTTATAGATACGCCCCCGGGCTTTTTCAATAATTTCCTTGATAAAATAATATTGCACAATTTCTTTTGCATTCAATGCCTTCTTGCGCCCTTTATAGGACAAATCAATATAGCGTCGATCCAGATAGGTTGGCACATGCCAGTAATTTTCTGCCCGAATATTGGCAGAGATTTCATTTTCTGCAAAAATTTCAGCTTTAATATCAGATAGAGCAGGGATATCACAGATCACCTTTTTGGCAGGAAACATTTTGATATCGCCATTTTCAGTATACTGGCAGATGCTGAATTGATTCTTGTCAATCCCTGATGATGTAAGGGGTTGAAACAAATAATATTCCTTGCTGCCCGCCTCCATACTAATCCAGTTTAAATGCTGACGCACCCAAAGGGAACCATCTTCCTTGATAACCGCATTGGGTCGTGAAGCAAACTTTTTGGCCTGTACAGGGATGATATGAAACAAATTCTGCTGCATCTCCTTGAACAAGCGTTTTTCCTCGCCAATATCAGCATTTTTTTTGCCATACACGGTTTTGATCACATGAACAATGGGTAAATCCGGCGTGTTCACTTCCTGAATATAAGATTGCACAAAAGCATTCAATTTTCTGTACAACATATCCGATTGATGACAATTTTCCTCAATTTGTTTCACAATGTCAGGTGTTTGTTTGCCATGACGATAGCTCAAACCCAAAAATTTGGCCGAGGTTTCCAGATCAACAATGAAAAACCGGCTGGTGGGGCTTTCTGTAAAGCGCCAGTCAACGGGTGTATGGGTTTCCAAAGTGCTGACCATGCGATGATAAATGACATCCACCTGATCTTTGTAGTGAACAAATCGTCTGATGAACTGTTCTTTGATATGATGGGTGTTGTAAATGTATTGTTGCATTTTTTTCCTTGGGGGTAATAACAGGCGCATCTCAAATAACTTGAATGGCTTGATCAAAATTATGGCTTATGGGATAACGATCCTGACTGCCATGGCAAATAAGATTTTCCATATAATCAAATTGTGCAGGAGATGGCGGATCTATCCAAAAATCGTTTCTTGGAAAATTTTTTGCCTTTAATTGTATTTGTTCTCCTTCAGGCAGTATTGGCGACGGTAACATGCATAATACCGCATAAGGGATGTCATTGAAACAATGACAAGATATCAGTAATGGCGAAGCGCGTCGTACATTTTTGGTTTCATATTGATTCCCTCTTTTAGGCGGCCCGGAAGTATCAAATTGACCTTTATCTCTGAAATTATAGATAATTGGCAATCCCATCTGCGATTTTTCTAATATTTTAAATGTTGGTTTTTGACCACCATTGATCGCTTCATGCATTTCCTTTGCTTCATTATAAGGATTAATATACCTGAAACGTTTCATTCCTAAGCCCACAGCATCCATTGCTTGCATTGCACATGTTCCTTCACCTGTATTGGGCTCACTAAACACGTGTATTTGAGATATTCCCGGGCGGAATGCCGTATATTCGGGTATTTCATAATCTGCTTTATTGGGATCAAGCCATCTGTTTTGAATAATTTGAATACCGGTTTTAATGAAATCTTCTGGTGATTCATATTGCCGATAGTTAAACAAATCATTTAATAATTGAATATCGATATCCATATTTTCATCAATTTCAGGCTTCAATTTTGTGATTTCAATACATCCTGCACCGCGACGTGTTCTGGCCCCAATTCCGCCCAAATTCACCAATAGCCATAGTGCACACAGAAGATCTTCTACTTTTGTTGTATATGTTTCTATTGACTCTTCTGAATCTTTTCGGAACATAAAATGCATATTAAATGCAGACTTGCCAGATTCTGTGGGTTTTGCTAACTGGCGACCATATCTTCCGCTTTTAATCGTACCGGATTGATGATTCACCGGATACAAACAATACTGAATCCCTTCACCCCATCCATGGGGAGTACCCGGGTCATATGTTTTGATATGCTTCTTTTCTTGTTCTACAAATAGTTTAAAAGCTGCTGCCTGGCCTGTATTTCCAAATAGTTCGGATTCCTTCTGGTACAATTCTCTGCTGCTATTATAATGATGAAAAGCTCTCCACCAAAATCGCAAGGCAGACTTAATTTCTGTGGCACGAATCTCAAAGTGTTTCTGGTTTGCACCAGATGCCAGCATCGGGGTAATTATTTTGCATGAAATGAATATTTCAACGGGTTTCATGACAAACCTCCTGGTATTCCATACTGAAAGAAAATCCCTGCCTTTTCCAGGGTGTTCTTTACAACTGGATAGCCTTCTTTTTCATTGGTATATTCTTCTTCTATAGCAGCAAGAATATCCTTTTTATGTGCATCCAGATCTTTCATCGGTAAATTCAAACCAGAAAAGATCTGCTGCAATCGTTCCAGTTTTGTTGGATCATCTTCCATTATCAGATTGATGTACAGTGTTATCTTATCGCTGTCTGCCTTATGGTTGATATCAATGCCTTTGATATAGGCTTTTTCAGCATAAGGCTGCTTTTGAAAATCTTTAAAAAACTTTCTAAGATAGGCACTGACATACTCAAACAGAAGAAAAGCGTGTTTGGGATGACTGTCAATAATATGCTCAATTTTTTTACGAAATTCATGTGTGGTTAGTTTTTGAATTTTTGTATCAGACGATGTTGCCCCTTTTTTCTCGTTGCTTTCAAAACCATGAATGTAGGCATCCATAATGGAGTTGATTTCGTCCAGAATAGCAGGATCAAAATATGAGGCTATCTGCGCCACACGCTCCTGTTCGATTTGTGCATCAACTTTTAATTGCACCAAATGAAATTTGATATCCTCAATAGAACCGGTTCGACTGGCCTGTTCATCCAGGCTGTCAATGATCCGCAATAAAGAGATAATCAATTTTAATCTTTCATAATCAATCCCTTCTCCAAATACCTGAACCGGTTCATTCTGTAATGTTTCTTTTAATGTCTTTTCGGATGGATCAAAGAAAATGGTATTTGATGCCCCTATTTTGTTTGCCGGAGATGTTTCAAGAAACATTCGTTTTCGATGATACAATCCAGTCAGGGCAATGGCATGAAAATAGTTATTCCAGGCAGTTTTCCATTCAATTTCTTCACTGCTGCCACACAAATGTTCGTACAACAAATTGCCCATGTATGCGTTTATTTCCGGATGTTTCATTCTCAAGTACCCCAAAACATGATGATAATCCCGAATTTCTGCGGGAAAAAGCTGGCAATTATTGCCATTGGGTTGCTTGACTTGATGAATGACATGTCCGCAATCATGCAGGTACAGGCCACACAGAAGAATGAACAATTCGTGTGGGTTTAAGAAATCGGTTTTGTAGTAAAAAATGGGAAGCAAAACCCGCTCGGCCAGATGAAACAGGTCACTGTGGTGTTTGAGGGCATGATCGGCCATTTCCGGCACCCGATCTCCTTTCCATATTAAATGACCAATGGCTGTGAGTTTTAAAAATATGTCTTGTTGCTCAGACGTCAAAAAATTCAGCAATGGACTGTTCTGGGTACGAACAATCAATTCAGGTTGTCCGCGCTCAATGGATGCATGCATTGAAAATGCATTTCTTAATGCAGATGCCTGCAAGGTATCATTTTTTTCGTACAGCATGAGACCAAACTGATCTTTGTTCTTTTGATAAATGGGTTTATCTTGAAAGTCGGTTTTATTGGCGAACAATTGAATCAAGGATTCCATTTGTGTCCAGGCAGGTAAATGGACATGTAATGGCAATGGGGGAATTGTAATGACATGGTTCGTTTTTTCATAAGTGTAAATAACTGGAATTTCATAAATTATTCCCACAATGGTCATGAGAGGGAATAAGCTTTTGTAGCCACCCGTTGGATTTAGCACCAGTTTGTATGTCTCTTTTTTGCTTTCAATTGTTTCAATCATGGTATTCAAAAAATCGGGTAATCCGCGGTTCTGAAAATATTCATCTTCAGGCTCTCGAAGTCCTTCAACAATTTTGATTTCAATATCCTGAAGGGAATGTTCCCTAGAAAAATAGGTTTCCAGAGCTTTGGCACAAAAATAAGCGTCATCTGTTTTGGATGATAATAGTACAAGGCAGTCATGAGGTTGAATATCCTTTTTAAGCGCATCGATTTCTGCGCTTAATTTGTTCATTTTAATGACTTTTTGGATAAACCCATTTAAAAACCTGCTTTTAAATGCATCTTCCTGAGCGCAACGTTCAATGAAGTCATCTGCATCAGAATCTACATTTTTACGAAACGTCGTATCCGAATTTGTTAAAATTGAAGTTCCAACACTGGAGATAAAACACCTGGGCGTCGTTTTCATAATTGAATCTCCTCTTCTGCTTTGCTGAATCGGCCATACCCCACATTTGTTTTTCCACCAATCCCCATTTTGGTTCGAGCTTCTTGAAACCATTCACAGGCCAGCCTCAAATCATTTTGACATCGCGAAGCGATCTGAAAATAAAATGCGGTATCTTCAGGAACGGTTAAAAAATTTATAATAACGGGTGTGTCATAATCGGCTGAAGGTTTTTTTCCCTCTAATGAATAATAATTCCCGTAATGCGGTGTCATAACATCAGATTCCAACAAATCGTTCAGATTTTTGCCTGCCGGGTAGGCGTCAAAAAATAGAACACTGCCTTTTTGCCCCTCACCCCGACTGCTCCCAAAAATGCGTTGAAGTGAACTTGAATTCTTATCGCAAAATAATTCAACATAATGCTTTGTCACCCCCTTGATCGCACTCCCCGGAATAATTGGAAATCCCAAGGGATATTGAAATGACAAGCCATTTTCACTGGGGTGATCATTACCCATGCCAATAGCCACGCGGCTGCATGATTTCACACAGACCATTTTGACAGCATAGTTGTTGGACTTTAATTGTTTAAAAAATGCACATTTACGCTCATGATACCCTTGAAGTAATCCTTTTATTAAATGAGATGATGGCATATGTGTGGGTAATTCCGCTTTAAATTTTGATTTTTTATCATCTACAAGAACAGTCCTGTTTCCTCTACTCACTTCTTTTTTTCCATCACCTACAGGGGTAAAAAGGTTAAACCGGAGCCCTATGTTTTCACAGTTATTGATTTCCCTTTCAATAATGCGATTGGAATTCGCCGGTGCCAGTTGCATTGTTGGCATTATCAACCTCCTTTGTCTTGTTTTAGAGCATGCCGCTGGCAAAACGTTTTAGCCAGGGTGAAAAACTCAAAACTTCATTGGTAACAATCATATATTGTTCAACATCAACCTGTGTCAGCCATTGAATGGTTGATGGCATATCATCAAGGGTATTCCCTTCTGGTGGTTTCGGCAGCCATTGGTTATTGACTGCCGTTTTAATCCATTCTTGAACATGGGCTGATATTAATTCGCAACCACGATCATCTTTTTTCTTTGAGAGTAAAAAACTCAGGCTTTGTAAAAGCCCGTTGGTTCGCACCATGGATGGCAAATTTTTTGCGCGGGATTTATACTTTTCCTGAATACCGGGTTTTTCATCCAAAACTTTGTTGACCTTAAAATAGGCATCACCTGATCGACGTTGTTCAATGGTTAAATTTTCGTCCATATCATTCTCCTAAAAATAAGTGGTACTCATCCATCCCCGACCGACAGTTTGGTTGCCCCCCAGGATAAGGGATGTAAGTTGTTGTTGTTCAAAAAAGCCCGCAACATCATCGGCTGTTTGAATATCATCCGATGATTTATAAGGGTCAGCTGCATAAATCATGGAATACATCACTGTATCTCCAGGCAGGTTTTCTTCTGTCCAAAGGCCGTCACTGGTTCCGGTTTTTTTGTCGATCTGGTTGCGATGAACAACTTCTGTCCGAATTTTTAAAAGTTCTCTGAACATATTGTCATGAATCAGCACCAGATTGGATTGAACCCGATTTTTGTTTTGTTGAAACAATTTCGTTTTAAAATAATTATAATTTGATGGCAGCCGTTCAGAAAGCCATTTTGCGATGGCATTCAGGTCTTTATTGGCTTGGGATTTAAATGGGAATTCACTCAAAAAAATGTTGTCAGAAACCAGCAAATCATTTGCACTTTCAGGAATCTGTGCCTTTTTTGGATCGGAAACAAATGGAATGCGATCCAGGCCTGTATTTTTAATTTTATCTGTTGAAATGGCCATCAAGTCTCGCTTTAATGCATCCAGACACATGGGACATGTCACCCAGGCAAAAACACCTTTGATTGAAGCGATGGGAAATAACAGAATGCGTGCCATGGTCAATCCAATGGCGCCGCCAGAACCTTTGTCATCGCCCGCTTCCGGTGCGCCAAATACTTGTTTAATTCGAATATCATTTTCATTCAAATGGGTTTCAAAATATTCACGCAAAGCGCCTTTTAGTTCACTTCCCTGAATAACAGGCAATTCGGTATGGACTTCACGCTGAATGGGAAGATCCACAATTCCGGCAGAATCCCCTGCACCTGGGTGAACAGACGTATCTGTATACAAAAATATGATTTTTTTTGCTTTAAACATAGTGATTAATATCCTCCAATTAAAGTCGTTCCAAAGCCCTGTTGGGCGGCATTTATGTTTTGGGGTTTAATGGTATCAAACATTTGCTGGTTTACCAATTGTTGTGCTTTATCCTTATCCAGCGGTTCCAGACATTCAAAAAAATACACGGAACCTGCTGGTACAGCAAAAAAACCATCTTTTGGTTTTCCACTGCCGCCTTTTCCCAGCTTAAAACCACCCACAAATGTTTTGTTCTTTGTCTGACAGGCAATGAGCTTGACATTAAGTCCGTGCAATTGACCTTCCAAAGTATTGGGATCCAGAAAATCTGGCAGATAAGCATTTTTGAAAATGGCTGGCGTAACGAACCAAAGAAGAAATCGATTGTTATTGGCGATTTTTTGAGTAATATCCGCTATCAAGGAATGATTAAAAGGAGACTGCTCCGTCATTTCATAAGCTGCTGCACGCCATTCTCCGCCCAATTTCAGGATCCCTCCCGAATTTAAAACATCAGACGTCTTGTCTGATACATTGGAAATTTTCAGATAAAAGCCTGCTGAATCAGGCATTTGATAGTGTCCTGCACTGTAAAGCTGACCTTCTTTGCAACCCCTGTTGGCGCCTCGCTCCAAGCCGACCTGCCAGAAGGTTTTAAATAAATTGTGATTGTCTGGCTTATCATTTTTAGGAGGTTTCAGCATAAGAACATTTCTGATATCATTACTGCCTAAAAAACCATTGAATACCTTTACAACAGTTGATTCCGGTCCCTGAATCAAATGAACCGGGCAATCCAGATCTGTACAATTTTTTGCCAGGATATCCTTTTCAGAAGGCAGTAATAAATGGAACTGGTCCGACATTCCTTTTTCCTTTGTCAGATGTGCCGGTGCTGGCATGAACCAGTTAAATGTTCCCAGATCCTCATCTTTTTTGGCCAGGCATGGCCCTGAAATTTTGAGTGTTCCCACCTGGTCAGATGTGCCAACTTCTGGTAAATCACTATATGGCGTCTTAAGATTCTGAAATTCATCAAAGGATTTATTATGCTGAGCCAGAATCGCTGACCGAATTGCGCCATAAAAGGTTGATGGTAATGGGGGAAACAGAGATTTGGCCATGACACCTTCACCAACAGAATATGGCCTGCCATCTCGGCTACAAACTGTATCCAGAGGCCGTATAAATATCCACATATTATGTTCCTTCTTCATTGTTGTTTATCCCTGGCTAAATATTGCGCACAAAATTCAAGCTGGATAAAATTTTCTAAAAAGTCTGGCATTGATTCCATCCCATTGTAGATTTGCCGAATATCATTGATTATGGGTTGAATACGTGACTCAAAAACGCATTCATCTCTGGCATGCCGTTTCAATAGCCGAAAAATTTCAGAAAAAATATTCTCATTTGTGCCAAATGCATGTTTATGTTGATCCAGATCATACAACCATGTATCTGACAAATATTTATCTTTATACAAACAACGCATTTGTTCAAGGTGTTGTAAAACATCACAATTGTCATACACGCATTTACTAATGGCATGTGTTGTGCCCCCCGAGCGCTTCATCAGAGTGATACAAAAGGCATCTTTGTCTTCCACTTGTTTGGCTTTTTCTTCAAGGCTATGATGCAACCGCTCAATGACATGCAACAGGGATTGCTGATGATGCGCCACTACTGCGCCGATACAAGCAGTGCCCAGGTCTGGGAATTGGGGATTGGGTGGACTAAAAAAATCAACATGCCATTGATCTGCATCAAAAGTTAAGTGGCCGGAAAATGCGGCCCGAAGACAACGCATCAATGATAATAGGTCATCCATGCCAACAAATATAATACCTTCATCACCACCAAAATAGGAAACCTTTGCCGTGAAGTTCGACTCACACACTTTGGGTATAGTGCCTCTGGAAAATTCACTTAAGTTTTTGCTAAATTGTCGATGCTCATTAATGGTTTGACATTGGGATAAATATTGTCCCATGTTATCACCATCCATCATGACAATTGCATAATATTTGGCGGGCTTGAATGGTTCCATCAGCTTTGTACATGCTTCAGCACAATCGTGAATCTTTTTCCACGCAATATCGCGTGACATGCCATAATCATCCACAAGAATTTTTCTTTGATATGTATCTTTTAGAAAAACATCACCATCCCATCGCAATATTTCTTTATTTATCTTATAATCTATCTTTTTTGAATGTTCCTGAATAAAAGGAATTGGCGGCAAGCGTCTGGGAAAGTTCAGGTTTAAAATGTTTATTTTCTGGATAAAAGATGTCAGGGCATCCTGGACGTCTAACTCCGCCCATTTGTCAATCAATCGGCATATAGCGGGTCCCACAGCAATTGTACTGGTAGATGGAAACACCAGACGCGATTCTTTATCTTTTTTGGTTTCAAAAACAATTTCCGGGGCCAGGCGTTTAACCAGACAAACACTGCACAAACGTTCATTTTTACGAAACACATGACGATTTCGGGTTGAATAATCAATCCAGAAGTCTTCATGAATGCGTTCACGTTCGCCACAAATATTACATTTCTTTCCAGATTCCCCTTTGGTTTGATCAAAGTTGCGGATACTTTTTCTGGCACCAAACAGACGTTCAGCGTGCTGGTAATCTGTGCCATAGCTTGAATGATGACATTCATAAACCACCCACATTGTTTTGAAAAAATTCATATTTTGCCGCTGCCAGATTTGATCATTAAAAATCATTGGATTGATATTCGGCTTCAGGTCTGACTTAAGCCGTTCTTTGACTTTACGGACAATTTCTGCATAAGCATTGCTCACATTGACTTGTGACTGTTTCAACGCATTTTTTAGAGATTCCTGGTCATCAAGCACTGCCACAAACCGATTGGGTAAGGTGCCGATTCTTTCATTCTCAAGCACATCAAAGTCATGTGCCCTGGGGTCATCTGGTTTTCCTGAAACAACCATTTTAAAAGGATTTTCATCAAAAAAAGGATATACAATACAATCCCCGGATTCCTGGATCACTGTTTCGATAGCAACGGCTGAAAGGTAGGAAAGAATATAACTTCCTGCCCAGAAATCCTGTGTTCTTTTTGCCTGATTGATATATTCCTGAACCGGTGATATCTGAAAAATACCAATATAATTATTCATGGATAATCTCCTGTTTA
>Ga0272440_1003836_pt1 | contig 11032 bp, 1 predicted proteins | sample SSMMMBAug17_FD_192440 | JGI IMG/M metagenome (GOLD analysis project Ga0272440, IMG submission 192440) | Marine sediment archaeal communities from Little Sippewissett salt marsh, Falmouth, MA, United States - SSM-MMB-Aug17 | ecosystem: Environmental > Aquatic > Marine > Wetlands > Sediment ... | reverse complement strand
TACTTTTTTTCCTGACAGATTAAAAAAAATTAATAATAAAAACTATAAGTTTTGATTTTTTAATATAAATCATTTTGTTTTTTATTTCAAGAACTAAGAATTAGTTTAAAAAAAATGGAATAATTTTTGCTTATTTTCTTTTTATTTCAAAAAATTATGATTATTGAACATAATTTTTTATTTTAAAAATACAAATAGGGGTAATTATGATTGTTCTATGTGAAAAATGTAAAAAAAAATACCGCATTGATGATAATAAAATTTCTAAAAAAGGATTAAAGGTTAAATGTTCTAATTGTAAACATATCTTTCATGTAAAACGTAAGGAAGAAAGCTCAAAAAAATCTTCTTCGAAAACAAGTAACTTGAAAAATTCATCTCAAGATTTGAATACAAAAAAACAACCAGAATCAAATAAAACCAAACCAGCAAAACCAATCAAAACAGAAGTAACTCACTTGCCTGACTATGCAGAATGGGATGATGATATAATCATTGTTAATCTTCAAGGAGAAACTCTTGATGCAGCTAATTGTCAGGATTTTAAAGAAGAAATACATAATATTTTAGAAACACCAAATCGCGTTATTTTTAACATGGATAATATTAAATTTGTTGATAGTTCGGGTTGTGGTACTCTTAATTCAAGTATAAAACGTATAAAAAAAATTGGCGGAGATATAAAAATTTGTAATGTCCAAGATCAGGTTGCAGCAATTTTCAGGTTAATAAAATTAAATAGAGTCTTTCAAATTTGTGATACATTAGAAGATGCCATTCAAGCATTTAATGCTTAGTTTTTACAATTTAATAAATTCTCCATTCTTGCATCCTTCTTCTATAAAATATTAGATTTTTTCATTTAGAACTTACATACAATATGCTTATATCGTGGTATAAAAATTGCCTAAACATTAGGTAATATATTTTTTTATTTAGATTTTTATTGAAAAGCGCTATAGTAAACAAAACTAAAAATTATAGGCTTTTATTCAAATAATTTTTTTACGTAAAATTTATTTTTGTTAACTGTAAAGTGTAAATAATTAACCCCTTTTCATCATTAAATTAAAAAAAATATAAGCCTTATTATTTTGAATTTTATCAATCCATCCCATAAATGGAGATTAGTTAAATGAAAAAGCACCATATATCAAGCCATAGTGAATCCATTATAATAAATGGAATCGAAAAAAAATTTTTTTATTTCTGTTTTTTCCTAATATTCATATTCCTCCAGGCCCAAACTGCCATTGCTGATCCTATGATCACTCTTTCATACGACACTGGCAGCAATATTTCAGAAAATGCATCTGCCAGTTCTACTGTTGCCTATTTCGTTTCCAGTGCAGGGGCATTAGCCTTAACAGATTCTCAGTTTACTGTTGAACTTCTTTTTTCCAACAACTGGAAATTAAAAACATCTGCAACATACAATTTAGATTACGAATCCCTGGCATCGAATAATTATTATTATACCATTACAGTAGTGGGAGAAACTGCTACTGAATCATTTGCTCTTTCCATTGGTGATTATAATGAACCACCAGTAATTAGTAATCAGAATTTTAATGTAGCTGAAAGCACACAAGTAAATGAATCTGCTCTCACTGTGATTGCAACTGATCCTGAAAATGCACAACTGACTTTTTCCATAGCATCAGGAAGCGGTTTTGGAATTACATCAAATACTGGAGAAATGTACCCTACAACAACTTTAGATTCGAGTAACACGCCTAGTTATGCCATGACCGTTGCAGTCACTGATGGTCAATATACTGATACAGCTATAATAAATATAAACATTGATGATGTTAACGATCCACCTGTAATCAACAATCAAACATTCTCTGTAAATGAAAATAGCTCTAATGGAACTCTTGTTGACATTCTTTCAGCTTCTGATCCAGAGGGAAACACTCTAACATATGCAATTGAAAGCGGAAATGAATCTGGTGCTTTTGCAATTAATACAACTTCAGGTAATGTAACAGTTAATAATGGTAATTTATTAAATTATGAAACTATTCAAAGTTATACCTTGACTGTATATGCTCAAGATTCAGAATATAGTACAACAGCAAGCCTTGTAATCAATATCAATAATGTCAATGAAGCACCTGTTATGAATACTCAATCCTATTCCATTGCTGAAAATGCTCCCAACTCAACTGTTATTGCTTCTCTTGTTGCATCTGATCCTGAAGCTGATCCTTTAACTTTTACCATTACCGATGGAAATACAAGTAGTGTTTTTGCTGTCAATAGTTCTGGAGAATTATTAGTTAATGACACCTCATTAATTGATTTTGAAACTAAAGTTTTATGGAACTTAACAATAGATGTTACAGATGGAACCTTTACTGATCAAGCTGTTGTTTCTATTAATATAACTAATGCAAATGATAATACACCTGAAGTTTCAAATCAGACATTTTATGTAAGTAAAACAAGTCCGGTTGGAACTCTTGTAGATACAGTCTCTGCCAGTGATTTAGACAACGATACCTTAACTTTAAGCATAACTGCTGGAAATACAAATTCTGCTTTTGCAATTGATTCCAGCACTGGTGATATTACTGTAAATAACGAAACTCAGTTGCAAAGTGATTTAACGACATATAATCTTACTGTTTCTGTCTTTGATGGCTTAAATACACGAACAGCAACAGTATTAGTAAATGTAACAATCCAAAACTATGCTCCTACAATTGAGCCAATTGGATTTCAGCATACTAATATATCAACAATGAGTGAACCTATTAATATAACCATAGCTGATGCAAATGGCGGTTCAATAAGTCTAACTACTTTATCTTCATCCATATCACTCATATCAAACGATGATTCTCATTTAATTCTTGGGGGTGAAGGTCAATCTATTATTGTTTTAACATCTGGAAATGTAAATAAATATTTAACACTTACTGTTCTTCCTGTTACAGGACAGACTGGAACATCAACCATTACATTACGTGCAACAGACTCTGGAAATCTTAGTACAACAATAACTTTTGATATCCTTGTTGATTATATGCCTGAAATACAGGATATTTCAGATGATACAATTAATGAAGACGCAACATCGGGCCCTCATAGTTTTACAATCATTGATAGTGATAACCACCCGCTGACTCTTACTATTCTATCTTCTGATACAACTATCGCAGATTATGATGATATCACTATTTCCAATGCAACACCAACAGCTCTGACAAATATCTACACAATTACCACTACAAATCCAGTACAAACCCTTGATATAACTGTAGGTCCAAAGGAAAATTTGTTTGGAAATGTAACTATTACTGCCAGTATTACAGATGGCTATAACGATGATGTTAGTGACAGCTTCCTTGTAACCATCAACAGTATTAATGATAGCCCTGTGATTTCAAGTATCAGCAGTCAGATACTTAGTGAAGATACTGGTACTGGAGACCTTGCATTCACTGTTACAGATGTTGAAACAGATGATGGCAGCCTTATTGTCTCAGCAGTTTCTTCAAATACAACTTTGATTCCTCAAGCTAATATTACACTAAGAGGAACAACATCAAGTCGGACCATTTCATTTACCCCTACTGCAAATGAAATTGGAACAGCAGATATAACTGTTTCTGTAACTGATAATGATTTAACTGCAACAACAATAATTAATGTAACTGTAAACAATGTTAATGATGCACCAACAATTGGAAGTATCGCAGACCAGACCATAGATGAAGATGCTGTTTCCGGGCCACTATCATTTACTGTCGCAGATGAAGATATTGGAGATGTTCTAACAGTTACAGCCAGTTCTTCAAATACATCATTAATAACAGTTCCTAACATAAGTTTAGGTGGTAGTGGTAGCAGTAGAACCGTAACAATTACACCAGAACCAGATGCCTTTGGCGTGGCAACCATTACATTAACAGTTGAAGATGTCGCTGTTGCAACATCTAATACATCTTTTGATATAACTGTAAATTCAATTAACGATACACCTGTCATGTCAACATTAACCAATCAATCAACACCTGAAAATACCCCCATAACACCAGTGAATTTTACCATTACTGACCCGGATACTACATCATGTGGATTTGCAATAACAATAACATCCTCTGATACGACACTTATTCCAGTTAGCAATATTAGTTATGTCTGTACATCCAATACTTACACCCTTAGCGCTACTCCCACAACTAACCAGAATGGTAATTCAACTATTACTGTTACAGCAGAGGATGCTGATGGAGTCACTGTTCAGGATTCATTTGTACAGACAATAAGTTCTGTAAATCAGGCACCACAACTATCAGAAATTCCAATCCAGAGTGGAACCCGCAATATATCAGCAAATGCTAATTTCAATTTAACTGAAACAGATGCTGATATAGTTACTCTAACTGCAATTTCATCAAACACTACTGTTGTTCCAAATGCAAATATTTCTTTTTCAGGAACAGGCATAAATACAGATGGTTCTTCATATACTATTGAAACAGCCATAGATGTTGTATACCCACTGACAGTTGAATTAACCCCTGCTACAGATCAAATGGGAACAACTGTTATTTCAGTTGTTGCTACCGATGCTGCCGGTGAATCAGTCACAAGCACTTTTTCCTATGTGATTTCAATTCCTGAACCTGGATATTCCTTAAGATTTGATGGAAATGATGATTATATTGAAACTGGATCTGGTATAAACCTTGCCAATTCAAATTTTACAATAGAATTTTGGGCCAATCGTGAACAAATGAACAGCACTCATACAGTTGTTGGACAGGGTGAAAATGCTCCCCTGTATGTAGGCTTTAATACCAGCAATCAATTTTTATTTCATATTGGTAATGATGAATTACTGACCACTGAAACCTATGGCTATTCCCAGTGGCATCATTGGGCTGTATCATATGACAGCAGTACAAACTATCAAAAAATATATGTTGATGGTTTACTTATCGCAAGTTCAACCGCAACAGCAGATTATACAGATACTGGAAATTTATATATTGGACGAGGTGCTGCTTATTTTATTAACGATTCAAGCTGTATTAACCCTATTTCTATAAATCAGCGTATTGATACAACTTTTAGCTCTGAGTGCGAATCTGTTAATCGTGGTTCGAGACCTGGTGATTTTTATACTTTTACAGTTACTTCCTCAATGACATTATACATGGATCAGGAAGGGCCTTTTGATGACTATTTTTATCTGCTAAGTGGCCATGGGACCGGTGGCACTATTTTAGGTAGCTATGATGGTTCTCCTGCCAGTTATTACTTTTCACCTGGAGATTATACCATTGAAGCAACGACCTATAGCACCGGCTACTGGGGTGAATATGTGATTGAAATTTATGAATCAGGTGTAACCCCTATCTCTTTCAGAACTGGATGGTTTAAGGGTATTCTTGATGAAGTTCGTATCTGGAATACCCTTCGAACTGAATCAGAAATTCGTAATTATATGACACAAGCTCTGTCAGGCAATGAATCTGGACTGATAGCATATTATAATTTTAATTCAGTATCAGGCACCACTTTGACAGACATGACATCCAATAGCAATCATGGGGCATTAACCTCAGCAATAAGTTCGTCAAATTGGATCTTATCTGAAATACCTCTTGGAACTGAAAGTGTTTATGATTATAATGGAGATTCAGCCACTGATTTTAGTGTTACCCTGACAGATGCTTATGGCGATCAATTTACTGCAAGCGGTTCAACTGGCACATACTCTGGTATTCATTTATATCGTATCGATCAACAATCCAATAGCGGCGCACCATCAGATTGGACATCCATTGATAACGATCATTACTGGGGCGTATATCCCATTGGTGCATTTGCCACCTATTCCATTACGTATAATTACACTGGCAATCCAATAATGTCAGTCCCTAATGATAGTCGTCTGGCTTGTCGCTCCTTAAATGAAGATAATTGGGTGGACTGTTCAGCATTTTTAAGCACTGGCCCAGGAACCTTAACAAAAACAGGTTTAACACAAGCACAATTCATTGCAGGTCAAAGTGATTCTCCCATGATTTTGGATATTGCTGATCAGGACTCCGCTGCACAGGCAATCAGCTTTACTGTTGTTGATTCAGATGGAGGGCTGTTAACCATTACAGCCACTAGCTCAAATACCTCAATTATCCCAGATGAAAATATTTATATTGGTGGTTCAGGCACTAATAGTTATACCTTGTCAACAACAGCTGGCATATTTGAAAATATTACTCTAACAATGGTCCAAATGGCAAATCAACACGGCAAAGTAACTATCACTGTCACTGCAACAGATGCAGATGGCCTGGCATCATCAAAAGAGTTTCATGTCATTGCTTCTCCTCCTGGACCTGGCAATACATTGAATTTCAGCAACACAAGTGATTATATTAGAATTAGTGGAATGGGAGATCATTTGTCCAATCGTCATGAATTGTCTGTAGAGTGCTGGTTTAAAGGAACCTCTGTTACTTCATTTTTTTCCATTGCAAGAGATTCTTATTCATACATCCGCTTTGGCGTTGAAAACAATTATATTTACCATAATTCATCCAGCAGCGAGTCTATATTTTCGGGAAATATGAGCGTTGTAACAGATGGAAACTGGCATCATCTGGCAGTTACATGGCAAAAAAATACAACCAATGGTTTTAAGAGTTATTTAGATGGCGTATTGGTTGAGTCTGCAAATACACCTGATGAAGATCTACCCAATTTAATGAACCTGGCACTATACATTGGTTACGATAATATGTTTGGATATGGTTTATCTGGACAACTGGATGAATACCGCATCTGGACTACTGTAAGAACCATTGATGACATCCGTAAAAATATGTGTCGCAGACTGGTGGGCAATGAAAATGGATTAGTCTTTTATTCACGTTTTGATCATCCCACCAATACGACCACTCTCGAAGATTTAACGGCTAACGGCTTTACTGGCGTTTTTACTAATATTGATACTGCCAATGATTGGGTATTTTCTGGTGCACCTATTGGAGATATCAGTACCTATGATTACACTGGTGACAGCCTGGCAACTGATTATAGCGCAAGTCTTGCCCATCCTGATGGAGATAGCATTACAGTCACTGGAGTATCTGGCTCCTTTGATGCTCTTCAAGTTTACCTGGTTAATGAAACGTCAAACTACACCCAAACACCTACAGATTGGACCAATCTTCATGCCAATCATTACTGGGGTGTCTTTGCACCCGGAACTCTTGCAAAATACCAGGTGACATATAATTATAATGGATTAACTGGTATTGCAAATGAGGACAATCTAAAACTGGCTTACAGGGATACAGCATATGATTCCTGGTCAGAATTCAATGATAGTATGGTGAATGCCACCGCTAATATTCTCACCAAAACCGGATTGGATCGTGGTGAATATGTTCCTGGTGAAAGTAATACTCCAACAATATTTGAAATTGATACAACCCTAACACAAATTAGTACAGCAACAGGCATTATTTCATTTACTATTTCAGATGCTAATGGTGGTCAGGTGACCATCACCGCTCAATCATCAAATACAAATCTGATTCAAAACACAAATATCAATGTGGCAGGTTCTGGTAGTTATACACAAACCTTGACATTATCTGCTGGAACTCTACAAGAGCTATCTATTGTTGTCATGCCAGAATCCAATATTCATGGCTCAGCAATTATTACTGTGACTGTTACAGACGATTCTGGAAATCAGGTAGCTACTGACTTTAATGTTGATATTGTTCCGCCAGGTTCTGGCAACTCGTTGGAATTGGTTGGTAGTGAATATATCTATATACCGGCACATTCATTTAATACGACCTACACAGAAATGACCATTTCTTTCTGGGCCTATGGTAAAAGATCATCAGAGTATGATATGGCTGTTCTTTATGCAGAAGATACTGCTGGAATTCCACTGTTTAATATTCAAGTTCCTAATTCTTCGCGTTATATTTACTTTAGTGCGAATAATGGGGAAAGTATTAGCTTTAGATCCCAACCATCAGAATACAATCGAAACTGGAATCATTGGGCCTTTGTGAAAAATGCATCAACCGGCTATTTAAAAGTATACTGTAATGGTATCTTAAAGGAAAGTACAACAGGTTATTTTAATGTATTGGACAATTTTGCTTATCTGAAAATTGGCTGCCAGGAAGATTATAATTTTTATAGATATTATGGAAAACTGGATGAATTCCGTATTTGGGATCACGAGCGAACTCAAACGCAAATTCGTCAATATATGTGCCAAAAAATTACAGGAAATGAATCTGGCCTGGTATTATATTATCCCTTTGACCAGGCTTCAGGAACCACTGTAATAGATGCATCTGGCAATGCGAATACCGGTAAAATTTTAGAAGCTTACAATAATTCCAGATGGCAGCTATCTAATGCCCCTCTTGGAGCTGCCAGTGCCTATGACTATTCTGGAACATCGGCATCGGCATCATCTTTTTCTGCCAGTCTGACAGATAGTGTTGATGAATCCATTACAATTATAGGCAATGCAGGTATGTACTCAGCCCTTCATGTCTACCGTGTTGATGCTTCACCCTATAGTCTTTCACCTCCTGTTCAATGGACCTCTATTGATTCAGATCATTATTGGGGTACGTACCTCATTGGAAAAGGAACAACTGCAAATATTGTTTATCAATATACAGGCTCAACAGCTGTTTCTGTTGAAGCTGATACTCAATTAGCCTATAGAACACGAATACAAAATGATTGGTCGGGAATGTCTGCAACCTTGAATGCAACAGCCAATAGTATCACCGCCACAGGCTATACCAGTGTTGAATTTGTCTTAGGTGAAAGTAAAACACCAGTTATATATAATATAGATGATGTAACGACTCTCAAAAATCCCATTCCAATTACAATTTCAGATTCTGATGGTGGCAACCTGACAGTTACAGTTACATCAGGCGATACAGCAGCTATTTCAAATACACAAATTAATGTTAATAGTTCTGGAAGTAATGAATATCAATTAAATGCTACAGCAGGTGACCTTGAAAGTCTAACCCTTGTTTTTACACGAACCAGCAACCAGCCGGCAGTTGTTCCCATAACCATTACTGTGTCCGATGCCTCTGGATTGTCTTCCACATACTGTTTTGATCTTCGTATAATGCCAGGTCCAGGTTTTGCTTATTACAATGATGCTTCTCACGATATCTTCGTGCAACATGACGACAGTCTGAACTTAGGAGATCATTGCACCTTCGAGACCTGGATGTATTTGAATACCATTTCTACTTCAACCCGATATATTCTTTATAAACAAGGTGTCTACGAGATGTTTTATCGTGACTCATATATTTATTTCTACAATTATTATTATAATGTTTATTTCTATTACCGCTTGCAACCAAATAAATGGTTTCATTTGGCAATTGTTCATGATGGCACTAATGTTTACATGTATATCAATGGCACATTAGTAAGAACAAAAACAGATATATACAACGCTAATGAGAATTCAAATGATGTATACATTGGCTCATCTGGCGGCAGTTGCATGAATGGCATGTTGGATGAATTTCGTTTGTGGAGCTGTGCTCGTTCAGCGGATGAAATTCGACAGTATATGTGTCAGCCGCTCACAGGTAATGAGCCCAATTTGAAACTCTACTTTAAGTTTGATCAAACGTCTGGTAGCTTTGTAAGAGACCATTCCATGTATAAAAATCATGGTATCAGCAGAAATCCTAACTGGCAGTTATCTGGTGCAGCTTTTGGTGACCTGAGCGTTTACGATTATACCGGTACCACGGCCGCTGATTTTCAAGTTTCTCTATCACATGCCAATGGCGATAGTATGACCATCACAGGTGATGGCGATGGCGGTTATTATTCGGGACTTCAACTCTATTTCGTGGATGATTCCCCAGCAAATCTTGAACCGCCCACTAATTGGACATTAATTGATACAGATCATTATTGGGGCGTATTTCCAGTAGGCAATGATCCAACCTATTCAATTGAATATAATTATAATGGCATCAGCAGTTATACAATTGAAAACGATATTAAACTTTCCACACGGGATAATACAGAAGGTAACTGGAAAGATGCTTCAGCAACATTAAACACTACTGAAAAAATATTAAGAAAAAATACACACGAAAATTCTTCAGAATTTGTTCTTGGTCAGAGCAAAACTCCAACTATCTCACACATTGCTGATCAAACATCTATCAGCGGCGTTACAAGTTTTACAGCTGTTGATTCTGATGGAGGAACATTGACAGTTACAGTGACTGTTGATTCCAGTTCTTCACTAACATCTGTTTCAATTAATCTCAATAGTTCTGGATCAAGCAGCATAACTATAGCTTCTACAGCCGGTATACCTGTGGATCTAAGCCTGACTATAAGCCGATTGTCAGATTCTATTGGCGTTTTAACCTTAACTGTTCAAGTAACAGATTCTCAGGGTTTAACAACATCAAATCAGTTTGCCTCAACATTTATGCCTGGGCCTGGTTATGCCTTTACCTTTGATGGTTCATATGATTACGTAAAAGTACCTCATGATGAAAGTTTACCTTTTAAATACATGACCCTTGAAGCCTGGTTAAAAATAAATGACAATTCATATAGAACAATTTTTTATAAAAGTAGTGATTTTGAAGTTCGTATAGAAAGTAACAGAGTTTACTTTAATAATGGATATACATCCTATTATCTAAACGAATCCATGAAACTTAACGAGTGGTTCCATCTGGCCTGTGTATTTGATTCATCTGATACTGTAAACATTTATGTAAATGGTGTTCTTAAGTACTCTGCAACAGGATATCCAGACTCATCTCCCAATTACAGTGAGTTTTATATTGGATCTCAAAATGGTAGCTACACAGTAGATGGTTTAATGGATGAAGCACGCTTGTGGAATTATGGCCGTACAGCAGAACAAATTCGAGATACCATGTGTCGAAAATTGAATGGAACAGAAACTGGTCTGGTGGCATATTATCGTTTTGACCATGTGGATGGATAT
>Ga0272440_1003835_pt1 | contig 11035 bp, 6 predicted proteins | sample SSMMMBAug17_FD_192440 | JGI IMG/M metagenome (GOLD analysis project Ga0272440, IMG submission 192440) | Marine sediment archaeal communities from Little Sippewissett salt marsh, Falmouth, MA, United States - SSM-MMB-Aug17 | ecosystem: Environmental > Aquatic > Marine > Wetlands > Sediment ... | reverse complement strand
CAACAATCGTTTGTGAACCTATGTCCGAGGCAATCGTTTCAAATTCATTTTCGAACATAGGTTTGATACCGGTTTTTGTCCGGCGGGCGAACACAAGGTTCGCCCCTACATTGGTTTCGGACATTGGTTGGATTTCGGTTTTTGTGCGAGGCTAGATTTTTCCCTAACTTTTACATGCATACGCCCATTGTTCACTCATTTCTTTTATTTCTTTTTCTTTCATGTTCATCAAGCAGAATTTTTCTTAAACGAATCGACTTAGGGGTAACTTCAACATATTCATCTTCTCTAATATATTCCATTGCTTCTTCTAATGAAAATTTAATAGGTGGTGTAATAGATAATTTTTCATCAGTACCGGCAGCTCTAATATTTGTAAGTTTTTTGGTCTTGAGAACATTAACTACAAGGTCACTCTGTTTTGTATGTTCTCCAATCACCTGCCCCGCATACACATTTTCGTTTGGATTGATAAAAAATGTACCCCTGTCCTGTAATTTATCAATTGAGTAAGCTACTGATGCACCTGTTTTCATTGCGATTAAAGCACCATTTTTCTTATTCTTGATTGTTCCTTTCCAGGGTTCAAAACCTTTGAATCGATGAGAAAGAACAGCTTCACCCGCAGTTTCAGTTAAAATAGGATTTGTAAGTCCAAATAATCCTCTTGCGGGAATTTTAAATTCCAAATTGATTCTATCATTTTTTGTTACAATATTAAGAAGATCGCCTTTTCTTTTAGAAACGATTTCTATCACTTTTCCAGAATATTCTTCAGGAACATTAACATAGAGTAGTTCAATAGGTTCATGCATAAAACCATCGATTTTTTTTACAACGACCTTCGGTTGCCCCATCTGAATTTCATAGCCTTCCCTACGCATTGTTTCAATCAAAATAGATAAATGAAGCGTTCCTCTTCCATAAACAATAAAATTTTGAGGAGAATCAGTTTCTTCAACTTTTAATGCCAGATTTTTTTCAGTTTCCTTGAATAATCTTTCTTTGATGTGTCTTGATGTCACATATTTACCTTCTTTTCCAAAGAAAGGTGAGTCATTAATTGTAAAAAGCATGCTCATAGTGGGTTCATCAATAGCAATGGGGACTAGAGGCTCCGGGTTTTCAAAATCAGCAACTGTATCACCAATATCAAAATTATCTAAGCCCATAATTGCAACGATCTCTCCTGATTTAATTTCTTTTTTTGTTTTTTCTTTTCCTAATCCTTCAAAAAGATATAGTTCTTTGATAACAGACTGATTGATTTGACCATTTCTTTGAACAATAGAAACATGATCTCCCATTTTAATACTTCCGCGATGAATTCTCCCTACAGCAATTCTTCCAATATAAGAAGAATAGTCTAACGAACTGATTTGTAACTGCAACGTTCCAGGATTTTCTTTTGGAGGCTCAAAATAGTCAATAATTGTATCCAGCAAATAAGTGACATCCCTGGCAGGAGTTTTCCAATCCGCACTCATCCATCCTTCTTTTGACGAACCATATACAGTGGGATAGTCAAGTTGTTCATCAGTAGCATCAAGAGAAATCATCAAATCAAAAACCAACTCATTGGTTTGATCTGGATTACAGTTTGGTTTATCAACCTTATTGATTACGACAATGGGCTTCAAATCGAGTTCTAATGCTTTTTGTAATACAAATCGTGTTTGCGGCATCGGCCCTTCAAAAGCATCAACAAGAAGCAAAACACCATCTGCCATATTTAAAACCCGCTCAACTTCTCCCCCAAAATCCGAGTGACCGGGCGTGTCAATTATATTAATTTTTGTGTCTTTGTATCTTACAGATACATTCTTAGATAGAATCGTAATTCCTCTTTCACGCTCAAGGTCGTTTGAGTCTAGAATTAAATCCTGTACATTTTGATTTTCTCTAAATAATTTTACCTGGTGTAAAATTCTATCAACCATAGTTGTTTTCCCATGATCAACATGTGCAATAATTGCAATATTTCTTAAATTCATATCGTTCTCTTTTTTTTTGTTTATGAATACTTGGAAAATAACAAGCGCATTATTTTTTGAACGTCCAAAAAAATAAGGTCGTGTAGAGACGTAGCATGCTACGTCTCTACAGTACAATTACCTCAAAACGAACAATATCAATAAATGGGGAAGTTATTTTCAGAGAATTCCTAAGGAATGCTCGAAAAATAAGTTCCCCATTTACGTATGTGCCAGCCCGATGTAGGGGCGAACCTTATGTTCGCCCTCGAACGAATAACGCATTCGTTCCTATGTACGATGGGCGAACATAAGGTTCGCCCCTACATTGGACTTGTAAATAAGAAAATGAGGAACTTATTATTCAATCATTCCTAAGAAACAATTTCACTGAGTTTATCACAATCCGATTGTGCCTGTTCAGTCCAATCAATTAAAGGTTGCACGGTTTCGTGTAATGTCAACATTAATTGCTTACAAAGATGACTGGATAACTTATGATATAATTCTTGAGATTTTTGTGCCAATTTTTTATGCCATTGTGATGCCAGTTGCAAGCTTAATAAAAATTCAATCAATAATAAGCTGATCATGGCAATCAACCCCTCGGGTTGAAATAATTTGAATATTATCTGCAAACATCCAATCAACAATGAACTTATGTCAATACTTTCAATAGATGGCAATTGATTCAAACCACTTAAGTAAATAAGACAAAGAAAAGCAGGTAGATACAAAAAAATCCATTGTTTTACCCAAAAGTATGTGGATTGAATCATCCCGATTTTGCCAAGCAAAGGTGAAATCTGTCTGGGATCCTGATACTGATCAATAAATTTTTTGTATGTATCAAGAAGTGATATATTGCTTTCAGAAACTTCTGGATTGGTCTGAATGTGAGTGATGGCATCGTCAATGGGTTTCAAAAATATTTCACCCGAATTTTTGGATACCTGACTCACTTGATTTTTCATGTTTAATTGTCTCAAACGACCCATCAACCCAAAGGCGATTCCAACCGGCCATACAAAGCGGCTTTGAATGGAAAGATATTGATGTATTGATGCCAAAGCATCCGGCGATATAATTTCGAGAATGTCTTTTTGGCGAATATTGTGAAATGTATTCAATTGGTTCATCTGCCTGGCCAAATCGGTTCGCATTTGAGCTATTTTTTGACAGTCAATGTGTTGGCGAATTTGCTTTGTTTTATGATTTATCTGATTTTCGATATTTGCGCGGGTAATCTCTTTCAATTCATGTTCACTGCGTTTTTTAAACAACCAGTTCTGGAAATGTTGAAACGTGTTATCATGATTGTTTAAAGCCGAAAATGCAAACATTGGCGCTTCAATAATGCTGTTTTGTCTTAAAAGAATATGCCAATGGCCAATAATTTGGGGTATTTCATCTGAGTTTAATTGGTCTGTTTTATTCAATACAAAACAGTAATTTTTCGATGATTGGAATAAATCAGACATCATGTGGATCATGGATTGATCCGCATATTTTTCAGGCGATGCAACCCAAACAATGATATCCAATTGTTGTGAAATATTTTGGACGATTGATCGATGTTCAAACAAATGGCTGTCATAATCTGGAAAATCAAAAAGAATGAGATGTGAAATATCCTGGCGATCATGTTTGTAGTAGATTGTATGGGAATGCTCTGATTGAAATTGAGGGGATATATCTTGATAATGGTATATGATGACTTTATTGGTATAAGGTCTTTCATTGTGGGTCACAGAGATCTCTGCACCCGCCAGACAGTTGATTATAGTAGATTTTCCAACCCCTGTGCCGCCAAGTAAACCGATTTTGAGCGGTGCCTGACAGGCCTGTTCCAATTTTGAGGCAAGGTCTTCAGACCATTGGATATAGTGATCTTTTTGTTCGCTGGACAAAATAACACTGTCCTGCAACCATACTTGAATGGATTCAATATTTTGCTTTACATTTTGGGATGACATGGGATAAATGATAGCATATTATTGCAAATAAAAAAAGGGCGGAATCGGATTTATATTGGCTTTTGCCCAATGCTGTAATATTAAAACGCACCAATGACCTTTCTAAATCCATGCAATGGAAAAGGCTTATTTTCAATTGTTTCAGAATGCCGCTTTTGATAGGAACATTTATTATTTTCAATAAAATATAAGGATTCTTTGAGTGTATGTTCTTCTGTATCGCCAAAAGGTTTGGAAAGATCATCTAGAGCATAGCAATCAACTGCAATACCATCGTAATATTGGCCTTCATCAAGGGCATTGACAATTTCAAAAGTAATTGGAAACAGGTATTTATCACACACAGTGATGGGATTCATTCCTACAGGTTTACCATCGCTTGGGCTTCCAATAACAACAACATCCATATAAGGTTTCAGGCAATTTATTAGAGCTTCACTGGCAGAACTTGATACATTCGTTGTAATAACAATCAGCCTGTCAAGATCTAAACTATTTTCCACTTCTTGAAAATAATATGTTTTGTTCATGTATGAATTATTATCATTGTATTGCATTTTACAAAAGATTTCGTTTGCAACACCCTTGCCACCAATCAAGCTGGCCAAATATGTTGCAATGTCAACGATTCCACCTGAATTATAACGTAAATCGAGAATCAGTTCAGAAATATTGTTATCCTTGAAATCCTTGAAAACAGGTCCAATCTCTTCAAACGCTGACATGATAAAGTCATTAAACACCATATATCCAACAGATTTTTCATTGACATCCAGAATGGTTGAATACAAAACAGTGGTAATTGTCAGTTCTTTTTTTGCAAGGCTAAAACTTATCTCGCTGCCATCATTTTTTTGAATTTTTAGATCCACTATTTCTCCTGGCACATCATCTCCAAATATCGAGTAACTTTGATATATAATCTCATCCGAGGGCGTACCATTAATTTCCAGAATAATATCCCCTCTGATCAAACCATGATTATCTGCCGGCGAGTCCGGATAAACAAAACTGATTCGAAGATTTGAATAATTATCTGTTCCAAGATAAAATCCAAGACCGACATATGTTGAATCCATCATGTAGGAATCAAATACATCTTTGGAAACAATAACACTCCATTTATCTTTAGAATATCGCATGGCTTCCAATAAACTTTCAGGATTGGAATATTCAGATATCTCCAATTCAGGAAGATGCGCGTTCCAATAATAAATATCCTTCATAAAACCCTGGATAGCCAGGGTTTGAAAATATGGGCTGCAATGTTCTACAATAAGAATTTCAGCTACTTTTTCTGGGGCAAGAAAATAGAGTTGTTCATTTTGATCAATATCATAAATAAAAATGGGAATGTGTGTATCGCTATCATTGATATACACATCAACACTGGAAATGGATAATGAAATTCGATCCAGAAGCAAATCAAATTCAATGCCATTCGTTACAAACGAATCGTGCAAAAAATCAAAGTGTTCTTCAAGCCCCACCTCTGTATACGACTCTGAGAGCAAAAGATTAATACCACTTGCAAAATATTTGATTATATTGGAGTCAGGTAGATTTGCATTTGGATTATCAGAATAGTATTGACAGGCTTCGTTACGAATCGCCATAGACACAGTTGCATGTGTCAATTGACTGATATTGACCTGTCCATGAGTTTCTGCATATGAATAATAATGTGCCTCAAAATCATTGACAGACCCTTTTGCTTCAAGCAAAAATGGTGCGGTTAATGCGGTTACATTTGCAGAGAAATAACCATTGTCATCAATGGTACAATCAACAGTTGTTCCTTTCGAATCTCGAATTGTAACAGTGCCTTCAATGGGGCTTCCAGATGCTGCAATTCCTTTAATGTGAGTGTTTGCTTGCGTATCATCATCCTGTGCACATGATGGAAACAGTAAGCATAATAATAACAAGAATCGTACAAATTTCATTTTATTATTCCTTTTTTTATTTATCTTGAAAAAGAATAACACCATAAAAGATGTTTTTCAAGTGAAATTTTTAAATGTTCCTTTTATATTAGCTCGTTCCCATGCTCTGCCGGCTCTGCGCCCCTTGCGTAAAATATGAACGAATTACTTCGTCAATATTTTTTTCAAAATGTTCAAATTTATTACTTGATATTTTATGATATAATGTACTATAAAAGAAGTAATCAAGTAAGAAAAATAGCGCGCAGGGGTTTATTTTATTCGACTGAATGAACCCTGGGCTGGAACAACAAAAGCCTTTCATGGCTAGAAAAAAAGGAGTATTATGTGTGGAATATGCGGTGAAATAAGATTTGACAATCAACATCCTTCACTTTCGATGATTGGGGCCATAACTGATAACATGTCTCCAAGAGGCCCTGATGCATCCGGAACGTATGGGCAGTCTCATTTCTTGTTTGGCCATCGACGTTTAAAAATTATCGATTTGAGTAATCATGCCCAGCAACCAATGATTGATAGTCATTTGGGGTTAAGCATTGTATTCAATGGAACAATTTATAATTATAAAGAGTTACAAGAAATCCTTAAGAAAAAAGGATACAATTTCTTTTCAAGCGGTGATACTGAAGTTATTTTAAAAGCATTCCATGCCTGGGGAGAATCCTGTGTCGATCATTTCAATGGGATGTTCGCTTTTGCAATCTATAACCGAAAGAATGATCAACTGTTTCTTGCCCGAGATCGTCTGGGGATTAAGCCTTTGTACTATTCAAAAACATCACGTTTTTTTCGATTTGCATCAAGCCTCCCTGCATTGTTAGCAGATAAAGATGTCGATACCCAAATTGATCCAGTTGCATTACATTATTACATGACTTTTCATTCGGTTGTCCCCGCACCCCATACCATTATTAAAGGTGTCAGAAAAGTCAAACCCGCGCATACTCTGACAATCAGTTCTAATGGAGCGATTAAGGAAAAAAAGTACTGGACACTAAATTTTAATTCAAAAACTGAAGAAAACAATTTTACTTTTGATGACTGGAAAGAAGGCTTGAAAAGTCAACTTGAAAATGCGGTAATCAGACGTTTGACAGCAGATGTTCCTGTGGGCGTTCTTCTGTCCGGCGGTCTGGACTCCAGTTTGCTTGTTGGCCTTCTGTCCAAAATGGGAAGTAAAGATTTAAATACGTTCTCCATTGGGTTTGAATCAGTAAGAGGTAAGAAAGGAGACGAGTTTGAATATTCCGATATCATTGCACAGGAATTTGAAACAATCCATCATAAGATAGAGGTAAATACTTCCCGCGTGCTGCCATCATTGGATTTATGTGTAAAAAGTATGAATGAACCAATGGTCAGCCATGATTGTATTGGTTTTTATTTATTAAGCGAAGAAGTTTCCAGGCATGTCAAAGTGGTCCAAAGCGGTCAAGGAGCAGATGAAGTTTTTGCCGGTTACCATTGGTATCCCCCCATGATGACTTCTGTTGATCCAGTTGCGGATTATGCCAGGGTGTTTTTTGATCGAAATCATGAGGAATACCAACAGACAGTTCATCATAGATTTGCAGCATCGAATTACAGTATGGACTTTATTTCTCAATCCTTTGCAATATCTGGAGCAGATTCGGCTATTGACAAAGCACTTCGAAATGATATTACAATTATGCTTATTGATGATCCAGTCAAGCGTGTAGACAATATGACAATGGCATGGGGACTTGAAGCGCGTGTGCCTTTTTTAGATCATGAACTCGTTGAATTTGCTGCCCGCATTCCAGCTGAGTTGAAAGTCAGAAACAATGGAAAATATATTTTAAAAGAACTGGCACGAGAAGTCATTCCATCAAAGGTAATTGACCGGCCAAAAGGATATTTTCCTGTACCGGCATTGACTTATCTGAGAGGCGACTATTTAAACAAAGTTCAAGATATTCTACATGCGCAATCTGCGATCAATCGTGATGTGTTTAACAAAAAATACATTCATATGCTCTTAAAAGATCCAGAAAACCATATTACGCCGCTTTCAGGTTCAAAATTATGGCAAGTGGCTTTATTGGAATACTGGTTTCAAACACATATCAATTAAATGAGATAATCCAATGCACAAATCAAATCATCGGATAGAGAAAGGTTTTGGACAGTCCCTGAGAAATTGGGAAAAAATTCAAAGTCCGGAAACCAAAAAAATGATCTCAGATGCATTCATTGAAATGGGATGGGGGCGTCTGGTATTTGGCCATACATTTGAATCAATCGAAAAAATTGTTGAAGCCATGTGTACCCAGGGATATGATTCAAGAGATATTGCCATTTATGTTATTGATCCCCATGTCATTGTCAGCATGGCACCTGACAAACTGTTTATTGATCCTTCACATACCTTCAGATTATGGTCATATGATTACCATTGTGTCAATTATTTACAACAACCTTTTATTATTCAAAGATTATCGTCAACAATGGAGGCTGAGGCTGTCAATCGTATTTATGCCGCTTGTCATATGAAAGGCGCAGACCCTGAATTCATGATTGATAAGCGTGCAAGCAAATTAAGAACCTATTGGGTTGCAAAGGATGTCAACAATGACAAGATTATTGGGACTGTATCCGGTGTCGATCATGTTGAAGCCTTTGATGACCCTGAAAATGGTGCCAGTCTATGGTCTCTTGCTGTTGATCCTCAGGCTAATTTCCCAGGAATTGGAAGTGAGCTTGTCAGGCGGCTTGTTGAACATTATTTTACAAAAGGACGTTCCTTTGTTGATGCCAGTGTTATTCATGATAACACCAGCGCCATTCAACTTTACACAAAGATCGGATTTCAAAGAATTCCAGCTTTTTGTATTAAACGTAAAAATCCAATTAACCAGCGATTATACATTGCACCCAACCCGGAAAACACATTAAATCCTTACGCAAAAATTATTGTTGATGAAGCACGTAACAGAGGCATTTTGATTGACATTATTGATGAAAAATATGGGTTGTTTAACTTGACCTTTGGCAGTAGAACCATTGCCTGTCGTGAATCCCTTTCTGAAATGACAAATGCTGTGGCCATGACTAAATGTGATGACAAACGCCTGACACGAAAATTAGTGAAAAATAAAAATATTCAAGTTCCCCGGCAAGAATTATCAAAATCGAAAAAGCAAGATTATGCCTTTATGAAACAGGTTGGACGGCTGGTTGTAAAACCCGCTCGCGGGGAACAGGGCAATGGTATCAGTGTGGATATTTCCAATGAAAATGATCTGGATATTGCAATCAAAAAAGCAAGAGAAACCTGCTCTGATGTACTTCTGGAAGAATTGATTGAAGGCGTTGATCTCAGAGTGATTGTGATTAATTTTGAAGTGGTTGCTGCTGCTGTGAGAAAACCACCGGTTATTACTGGGACTGGAAACCATACGATCAATGAACTGATTGAAAAATACAATCGAAGAAGACTGGCTGCAACCGGTGGGGAAAGTAAAATTCCAATGGATAATGAAACATTCCGATGCTTAAAACAAAATTCATATACCTATGAATCTATTTTGGAAAAAGGAAAAAATCTTGTCGTTAGAAAAACTGCCAATCTGCACACCGGCGGCACCATTCATGATGTCACAGATCATCTGGCGGATACAATTAAATTGGCCGCTGTAGAAATCAGTCGAATAATTGATATTCCTGTGACAGGGCTTGATTTTATTGTCGGTGATTATCGCAGGGAACAATATGCATTTATCGAAGCAAATGAACGTCCGGGTTTGGCCAATCATGAACCCCAGCCAACCGCCGAACGATTTATTGATTTTCTTTTTCCAGAAACAGCAGGCAACCAATGAAAACATATTTTGAAATTGATCAAAAATATTTACTGGAACAACTGCTTTCCTTAGTCCAAATTCCAAGCCCATCCGGCTATACAGATCAGGTCGTTCATTATGTTTGTAAACAACTTGAATATTTTAATATCCCTTATAATGTTACACGAAGAGGGGCCATCAGAGCGACCCTGAAAGGCAAGTTGGACACTTTGGATCGTGCAGTATGTGTCCATTTAGATACCCTGGGTGCAATGGTAAAACGACTTAAATCCAATGGGCGTCTGGCAATTTCTTCAATCGGCACATGGTCCAGTCGTTTTGCTGAAGGCGCACGTGTCACAGTATTTACACAAGATAAAAAAATAAGGGGCAGAATCTTGCCATTAAAAGCCTCAGGACATGTGTATAATGATGAAATCGATTCCCAGCCTGTATCCTGGGATAATATTGAAGTCCGGGTTGATATCAACTGTTCGAATCAGGAAGAATTGATAGCTTGTGGTTTTGAAACAGGCAATTTTATTGCAATTGATCCCTGCCCGGAGATTGATGAAAATGGCTATATCAATTCTCGTCATTTAGACGATAAAGCGGGTGCCGCGATTTTGTTATCCCTTATTAAGGATATCAGTACCTCACATATTGAACTTCCAGTTGACTGCCATCTGTTATTCACCATTAGTGAAGAAGTTGGTATGGGCGCAACCGAAGTCCTGTATAGTGATATTACTGAAATGATCGTTATTGATAGTGCCATGGTTGCCCCTAAACAAAACTCCAGCGAATATGCAGCCACTCTGGTTATGATGGATCAGACCGGCCCTTTTGATTATCATTTAAATAAAAAATTGACGAATTTGTGTTTGGCCCAGGGCATTGATTATCGAAAAGATATTTTTCGGTATTATCGCTCTGATGCCGCTTCAGCTATTGAGGCTGGAAGTGATATTCGTACTGCTTTAATCGGATTTGGTGTTGATTGCTCTCATGGGTACGAAAGAACGCATATTTTATCCTTAAAAAATACCGCGCAACTGGTTTTAGCCTATATTCAGAGCGAGCCGACATTTCAAAGGGATAAAAATATCTTGAGTTCGATCAGTGGTTTTCCGCATCAGCCCACGCGGGATACGATTTCTATTGAAACTTAGGGCGTTGCACGGCGTTGCCCCTACATTGGTTTCGGACAAGTCTATCATGTACGCAGGGCGTTGCCCTGGGCTGGTATGTTGATGCCCTTTCAGGGCTAAGGAATGCTCGAAAAATAAATTCCTCATTTACTTATGTGCCAAGAACGTGTAGGGGCGAACCTT
>Ga0272440_1003834_pt1 | contig 11037 bp, 5 predicted proteins | sample SSMMMBAug17_FD_192440 | JGI IMG/M metagenome (GOLD analysis project Ga0272440, IMG submission 192440) | Marine sediment archaeal communities from Little Sippewissett salt marsh, Falmouth, MA, United States - SSM-MMB-Aug17 | ecosystem: Environmental > Aquatic > Marine > Wetlands > Sediment ... | reverse complement strand
GGGTACATGATGATGAAAAAGGGGTACATGATGACTTAAAAGGAGGGGTACATGATGACGAAAAAGGGGTACATGATGATGAAAAAAGGGTACATGATAAGATAAAAGGGGTACATGATGACTTAAAAGGAGGGGTACATGATGACGAAAAAGGGGTACATGATGACGAAAAAGGGGTACATGATGATGAAAAAGGGGTACATGATGATATAAACGATGTCAGGTTAACCAACACGATGTCTCAGCTTTTAAAGGTACTTTCGTTGCCTAAGTCAACAACAGAATTACTCAAAATTCTGGGTTATTCGGGTCGCACAAGAAGCTTCGTAAAATCATTAACCGGTTTACTTGATGCAAAACTAATTGAAATGACCATACCCGATAAACCCAGAAGTAAAAAACAACAATATCGTTTAACGTCAAAGGGAAAAAAACTGATTCATATCATAGAAAATAACCGATAATAAACAGGAATCAATATGAGCAAAAAAAACACGCCAGACCATCTTTTTCAAAAAGCTCTAAAAGCCCATCAATCGGGTAATCTCAAGAAGGCGGAGGCGGGATATAAAAAAATTATCAAACGCGATCCCACTTATTCTGATGCCTATCATTTGCTGGGCGTAATCCAGGCGAACCAGCTTCAGGAGGATGAAGCAATCCAAAACATCCAGCATGCCATTGAGCTGGATGAATGTGAATACTATTTCAACAGTCTGGGAAACGTTTATCTGAAAAAAGGACTAATTCAACAATCTTGCCATTACTTGAAAAAAGCTCTGGAAATGAACGATCAATACGTGGATGCCTACAACAATCTGGGCCAGGCATTGCTGCTTGCCGGCGAATGCGTGGAAGCCATGAAGTGCTTTGAAAAAATGCTTTCCTTGAAATTCGATGCGCCGCCACTGTTCAGTAATTATCTGTCAACGTTAAATTATTTGCCACAAGTGAGTCATGAAATGATGCTTCAAGCCCATCTGAATTTTAATCATTTGTTTCAATCCACCAAATCATATGACAGGCATAAAACTGTCCGGCGGCCTAAAAAAGTATTGCGCGTTGGCTATGTGTCTCCGGATTTTTGTCGAGGGTCAGTGGGGTTTTTTATAGATCCGATTTTGCGCAATCATAATCCCGATGCATTTAAAATTTATTGTTATGCCAATGTTCATCGCCCCGATGATGTCACCAGTCGCATGCAGTCCTATGTCAATCACTGGGTCGATACCGATATGATGAGTGATGACCAAATGGCGAAAAGAATATTTCAAGATCAAATTGATATTCTGGTCGATATATGCGGACATTTTTCATGCAATCGTCTGCCAGTATTTGCAAGACATCCAGCCCCCATCCAGATTACCTATCTGGGATACCCCAATACCACCGGCCTTTCCAGCATTCAATATCGATTGACTGATTCCATTGTCGATCCGGATGAAAGAGATCGGTTTCATTCTGAAAAACTGATTCGTTTGCCATCACCATTTTTATGCTATCAGCCATTGGATAACAGTCCGGAAATTTCAGACCTTCCAGCAAAAAACAATGGGTATATTACACTGGGCTCATTTAACAACCTGGCAAAAATAAATGATCAAGTGGTTTTAACCTGGGCAAAAATCCTGAAACAATTGCCCACAGCCAAACTGTTTTTTAAAGCACGCCCTTTTGCAGATTTGGCAACATGTCAGCGGGTTCAGCAACGATTTCAAAATCATGGCATTTCATCAGATCGGCTGATACTAAAAGGTCATGTAGACAGTATTGTATTACATCTGGAAGCCTATCATACTGTGGATCTGGCGTTGGACCCATTTCCATATCATGGTACCACAACGACTTGTGATGCTTTATGGATGGGAGTTCCGGTAGTTAGTTTGTGTGGCGATTGTCATGCATCGCGCGTAGGAGCTACGCTGTTGACTTCAATTGGATTGACTGATTTGATCGTTTATTCTGAATCTGAATATGTGAACAAAACAGTCAAAATTTGTCAAAACCTGGACTTACTAAGCTCTATTCGGCATCAATTAAGACCACTAATGCAAAGGTCGAAATTAATTGATGGAAAGGCTTTCACAATTTCTCTTGAGGATATTTACAGATCATTGTGGTTTCAGGAAAACGCATGAACCTAATCAGGGGGCAATCATGACAAAAAACAAAAAGGACATGGCGCAATGGGTAAAAAACTGGAAACAGTCAGCCCCAGCTTTACAAGAGGTACAAAAAAAAGAGCGATCAAATTTTAATCATTCAAAAAACTATAAACTGATTGATGATATGCTTCAATATGCATGTGAGCATGGAGTGGAAAGGACAACACTTATACTATTCCTTACATTTTTCGTCATGCTGACAACCGCAAACGCAAAACCCATTATATTTGTCAGCATATTGCCACAACAATACTTTGTTGAGCGGATTGCTGCCGATCATGTCGATATTTCGGTAATGGTTAAACCTGGTGAAAATCCAGCCTTGTATGAGCCATCACCGCGCCAGATGGCGGATCTTTCAAAAGCCAGTGCCTATTTTTCCATCGGTGTGCCTTTTGAAAGAAAATGGCTGCCCAAAATCAGGCAACTATATCCAAAACTACGAATTTCGAAGACTGATATTGGCATAAAAAAAAGAATCTTGTCAGGCCATGATCATGATTATGAGCATAAAGCGCATAGCGAAACATCGGACCCACACATCTGGTTATCCCCCCCCTTGGTCATGTTGCAGGCACGACAAATTCTGTTAACACTGCAACAAACCCTTCCGGATCATTATCAATTGTTTCAAAAAAATTATCATCAATTTATCAATGATATTGTAAAACTGGATCTGGATTTGATTCAAATTCTCAATCTAACTTTAAATAAAGCATTTATGGTTTTTCATCCATCATGGGGATATTTTGCAGATGCATATGGACTCCATCAAATTCCAGTTGAAATTGAGGGCAAAGACGTGCGGCCATCACAACTGGCAAAACTGATTGAACAAGCAAAAATGCAAAATATTCGTTCGCTTTTTGTTCAACCCCAATTTTCTGTGAAGAGTGCAACAGTTATTGCCCAAGCGATCAAGGGAAAAGTGGTTATGGTCGATCCGCTGGCTTTGGATTGGGACATCAACCTAAAATCGGTTGCCAGGAAAATTAAAGACCAATGAATACAGACAAAACAGCTCTCATACAACTCAAAGAGGTTTCCTTTGCCTATCATCGCCGGAAGGTTTTAGAACAAGTCAACCTTAATGTTTATTTCAAAGACTATATTGCAATCATTGGTCCGAATGGCGGCGGAAAAACCACATTGCTGAAACTGATTTTGGGCCTGCTCAAACCAGATAGCGGTTATATTCAAGTGAAAGGCCTGACGCCTAAAAAAGCCTCGCATTACATTGGGTATGTGCCACAGCAAAAGTTACTCAGCCGCAATTTTCCCATTTCGGTGATGGATATTGTCCTGATGGGTACATTGGGTCCGAATAAAATATTGTTACGTTCCAAGAAAAAAGACAAGCAAAAAGCGCTGGAAATATTAAATCAACTGAATATTGTGGATTATGCCCAAAAAAATATTTGTGTGCTCTCAGGTGGCCAACGACAAAGGGTATATATAGCCAGGGCGTTGATGACAGACCCTGAAATTCTTCTACTGGATGAGCCCACAACTGGCATCGATTCCAGAGGACAGGTTGAATTTTATGAATTACTTGATGAACTGAATAAATGCTTAACAATTGTCATGGTCAGTCACGACATCATGGTTATTTCCAGACATGTTAAATCGGTTGCCTGTGTGAATCGCGGGGTTTACTATCATGATCAACCGGAAATACCAGCATCTATGATTCAAACTATGTATTCAGCTGAAATTGCTCAAGAGTGCCCAATCGAGCTAATTGCCCATGGTATGCCACATCGCGTGTTACAACAGCATGATCATCATCAAACTGGACGAAACTATGATTGATGCCCTTCAATATGATTTCATGCAACAAGCCCTAATGGCAGGGCTATTGACCAGCCTCATTTGCGGAATTATGGGATCCATAACAGTTATCAATCGTCTTGTTTTTCTTTCTGGCGGCATTGCACATGCTGCCTATGGTGGTATCGGACTGTCAATATTTATGGGATGGCCTTTTCTTGCCGGAACCATTGGATTCTCTATGGCAACCGCTCTTTTGATGGCAGCAGTGACAATCTACAATCGCGAACGTTCCGATGCAATTATAGGCGTAATATGGGCAACTGGAATGGCCATTGGAATTATTTTGGTGGACCTCACGCCAGGTTACCAAGTGGATCTGATGAGTTATTTGTTTGGCAGTATTCTCACAGTTCCCAACAGTGATTTAATTGTCATGGAGTGGGTTGCTGGGGGAATTATCCTTTTTGTTTGCCTGTTCTACGATGCGATACTGGCCATTTCATATGATGAAGAATTTGCCAGAGTGCGTGGTGTTCATGTCACTTTTTTGTATTTTTCAATGATTGTTCTGCTGGCAGTAACCATTGTTTTGGTGATACAGGTAGTGGGCTTGATTTTAATTATTGCTTTGTTGACCATTCCTGCCTATATCATGGAAAAATATACAAAATCACTGTGGCAAATGATGCTAGGCAGTATTGGCCTGAATGCCCTGTTTTCAACAGTGGGATTGATTTTGGCATATCACTTTAATATATCTGCTAGCGCATCGATCATTCTGATGGCTGGAGCTTGTTTTTTGATCCACCTTGGAATAGGAACGATATTTGAAAATCTGAGCCATTGAATTTCTTGCTCCCCAAAAAATACGATGATAATATTATGATAGATAGGATGCTTTTTGGATTTAATTAAATCCAGTAAACGAGAAAAAGATGAAATCAACATTCATATCCATTATTGTCCCAGGCTACAATGAAGAAAGGCGCATTCAAAACACATTGATAAAATTACATGCGTTTTGTTTGACACGGTTTTCCTGTTTTGAAATTTTGTTTGTGGATGATGGAAGCATTGACAAAACCCGCCAGGTTGTCAAAAAACTTTCATATCACAGGACCAACATTCGCTACTTAGGATATCCAAAAAATAAAGGTAAGGGCTTTGCAATCCGATTTGGTTTGAAATATGCGAAGGGTACATATATTTTTTTTACAGATGCTGACTTGCCTTACGACCCACAATTCTTTTGTTATGCGGTGAATGTATTTCAGAAAACTGCCTGTGAAATTGTTTCAGGGAACCGACATTTAAAGCAATCTTGTAACATAGCCGGTGCTAGCCGAAAACGTCAAATGGCCAGTCAGGTATTTTCATATATCATTAAATACTGGTTTGGCATTACTACAACAGACACACAATGCGGTATTAAAGGGTTTTCTAAAGCCTGCGCGCAACAGATTATTCAAAAATCACGAATTAATGGTTATGCTTTTGATGTTGAAATTTTTCTATTGGCCAGACAACATCATTGGCAGGTTGAAACCTTACCGGTGATTTTGATCAATGATCTGTTGTCAAAGATTCGTCTGCGATTGGATCCTATTTTTATGATCCTGGATTTATTAAGAATATATCGTGTGGCTTGGGATTGACCAAAAAAGAATAGACTCGAACATCAACTCAAAGATAATGATTGAAAAAATCGACTAGATGTGTCATAAAAATATTTTGGAAAAACAACGTGCGAGTAATTAAAAAAGGGCGCATTCCCATAAAAAAGGGCGCATTCCCAAAAAGTTGATAAAAATGCCCCTGTTTTTACTTTTTTACTATAATAATCCAAAAATTAAAAAATTGGATAAATCCATGTCTGTATGGATTTATCGGAGTTTTAATTGATTCAAGAAGACTTAAAAAACTAAAAAAACTGGAGGAGAAATGGACTTTTCAACTATCAAGGCATTGAAACAAAGAATCAGAAACAATACGATGACCCATTTGGTTCTATGGGCTTTCCTGGCAATATTCTGCTGCATTCAACCTTTAAAAGCAGAAACAATTAGAGTATGTGCAGATAATTGCACCTATTCGTCTATTCAGACTGCAATTGATAACGCCCAGAACAATTATACGATAATTGTGGGTCCAGGGCGATACACAGAAACAGTAACCATTGGTGATTACTGGTTGATTCCACCTGAGGGCGGCCCGCTGTCTGTTAATCCAAATCCTGCACGTTCAGACTTTGTGGTTCACCTCAAAGGCGCACATGCTGATGAATCCCCCATTAATATAGAAGATCGTGGAAATGAGTCTGTTATCATGGGCCAGTTGTTTGTCAATACGCGCGGCAGCGGTGTAATAGTCAATGGCTTTACAATTGATAGTTCAAATGTCGAACCTCCAGATGATAGTAATAAACAAAATAAAATTGGAAAATCGGCTTTGATGATCCCCAGTGGGCCATCGGCTGAAATACGATGTAATATTATCAAAAATGCGCGTCGGTTTGGTGTTCGGAATGGCTACATTAATGGTGAAGGCATGGGGTCAAAAATTATAAACAACAGGATCGTGAACGCCACTGAAGCTGGTATCTTGAATCATGTGGGAAATGATCATGTTCAAATTATTGGCAACGAGATTGTCAATACCGAAGATTTTGTTGATGGTATTCAGGTTTTAAAATATGAAACAGTTGTTTCCAGTCATACACTTATCAAAGACAATATAATCAGCGGTGGAAACACTGGTATTTACAATAATTCGGGGCCGGACAGCCTCATTATAGGAAATCATATTACCGGCACAAACAGTTTTGCAATCCAAACCTTTGAACGAGCAGTCATTGCTGAAAATGTCGTTGGTGATGTTAATGCCCTTTGTAAAGATGGTATTCGTACAGAATATGCAGGGACGGGGCCATCAGATCGGGTTGAAATAACCGGTAATACTGTTTCATATATCAAATATAGCGGTATAAATGTGTGTGGGACCCATACCCTGGTTTCAGATAATGTGCTGCATCACTGTAATATTTATGGGACAAATGGGGATCCAGACTTTGATTATGCCACAATCCATGTTGAAGCGCAGGGGTTTAATTCCAATCATTCAATTATTCAAAACAATACACTGTCCAATGGTGTCAATGGAATTCAGGTTTGGGCAGATTATGTGACTGTGTTAGGCAATACCATTGAAAAGTTTGGAATATCCAATGGCGGCGACTATTCTGATACAAAACAAGTGAATGATCGACTTTATGTCAATTCAGCCATCGTAATTGGTTCCAACTTTGGCAATCCGCTGATGGATTTTGATCCGGTTGGATTAAACATTCAGCCCCATGAGTCCACTTTTTACAGTTCGGATCTCAATTCACAGCCGCAAATTGAAGTCATTTCTCCCATAAATCATAAAATAGCGCCATTAATCCCATTAAATAATTTGGAATTCACCCTTTCCGACCCAGATCAGTCATCACTCACATTTCAGTTACTCATATCAGACGCCAATGTTGTTGAAATATCAGCTGTGCGAGCATCCACAACCATTAATCAATTAACTGAAAATCAATACCAGGTTTTGCTTGAAAACAACAATGAAACGACTATTTTTATAGATATCATCTCAAACACTGGGCAAGCGAACATTTCCTGCTTTTCTGATGATGGTACAAACACATTGAAAGCCACCCAAACCAGACAACTTTTTGATATTACGGCCAGTTATTCCCCAATCCTTGAGCCGATATATGATCGGACCATTGATGAAGGCCAAAGCTTCCCCCCTGTCTCTCTGGATGATTTTGTATCAGATATGGACAATTCAGATTCTGAAATCACATGGGCGTTTGCCACGCAAAAAAATACCTTGAGTGTCAGTATGAGTCTGAGCCGAGTTGCACAAATTTCAATCCCGGATGAAAACTGGTTTGGTACTGAAATAGTTACTTATACAGCATCCGACCCATATGGCTTTACTGCAAGTACCGACGCAATCTATACAGTGATAAACGTAAATGATGCACCAGTTATCAACAAAATACCCAATCAAACCACTGATGAGGGAACTCCTTTTACACCAATCCAACTGGATGAATATGTCGTTGACATTGATAATAAAAAGACAGAGATTGCATGGGCTGTTCAAGATGCATCACATTTTACAATAACCATTGACGAAAGAATACTGAGCATCACTGCTACAGATCAGGATTGGTATGGTACTGAAGTGATTACAATCACTGCAACAGATTCCGGTGGACTCACTGCAACCAGTGAAGTTCAATTTACAGTCACTGCTATCAATGATCCGCCAAAAATTTCAGACATTCCGGATCAAACTATTAAAGAGGGAGTAACCACTTTTCCTCTCATTATTTTGGATATTTATATGGATGATGTTGATAATGCGTATACTGAAATAACCTGGAGTTTCTCAGGCTATAGTCAACTGACAGTTGATATCACGAATCGTGTGGCAACAATTCAGGTTCTGGATCCAGAATGGAATGGGAGTGAGACCATTACATTCACAGCGACTGACAAAGATGGATTGACCGCAAGCGATAGCGCATCATTTATTGTAACAGAAGAAAATGATCCGCCGCAGCTTTCAACAATACCCGGTCAAACCATTAATGAAGATACCGCTTTTGAAGCGATTTCATTAAGTAAATATGTCAACGATGTTGATGATAACGTTTTTATTTGGACAGCCAGCGTCTCACAAAATCTCGAAGTTTCCATTGACAATGACATTGCTACGATATCTATAGTCAATGAAAACTGGCATGGCACAGAAAACATAACCTTTACAGTCGCCGATCCAGATGGCTTAACCGCGACACAAACTGTTGAATTTATTGTTACTGAAGTAAACGATGCTCCGATTATTTCTGATATCCCCGACCAGAAAATCATGGAAGGCGAAACCTTTGCAAAAATCAATCTGGATTATTTTATTGAAGATGCTGAAAGTTCAGATGATCAAATTTCCTGGATATCCACAGGTAATGATAAGTTGACAGTTAGAATTACAGATCGTAAAGCAACCATTCTGTTACCGGATTTAGAGTGGAATGGTTCAGAAACCATCACTTTTATAGCCACAGATCCAGAAAGGCTCACTGCTAGCGATAGTGTAATATTTTCTGTCACAGCGGTAAATGATCGGCCTAAGCTTTCAGTAATTCCAGGTCAAACCATTGATGAGGATACTTCATTTACGCCAATTACACTAGACCAATATGCCAGCGATACGGATGATAATGATTTTACATGGCATGCTAGCGCACAAGGTAATCTCAACGTAACTCTTGACAATGAAACAGCTATCATAACAATTATCAATAAAAACTGGAATGGCACAGAAAACATAACATTTACAGTGTCCGATCCAGATGGCCTAACCGCAGCGCAAATAGTCGAATTTGTTGTTAATAAAGTTAACGATGCACCGGAGATTTCAGATATCCCTGATCAGACGATTAGTGAAGGCGGAACATTTACCACCATCAACCTGGATACATACATTAGCGATATTGATAATGCAGATGCTGAAATCACCTGGCTAACATCAGGCAATAACGAACTGACAGTTGAGATTGACGATAATCGTATAGCGACTATTATAATTCCAGATCCAGACTGGAATGGCACAGAAATCATCACATTTACAGCATCAGACCCTGATCAACTGTCTGCCAGCACAAGCGTATCTTTTACAGTAACCGCAGTAAATGATGCTCCGCAGATGACTTCAGTAATCCCAGACCAAACCATTGAGGAAGATACATCATTTGATGCGATTTCACTCAAAGATTATGTCAACGATGTTGATAATTCTGTATTAACATGGAATGCCAGTGGCCAGGACAATTTAATTATTAACATAAACAATAACATCGCTGAGATTACAATCCCCGAAGATCATTGGAATGGCACAGAAAACATAACATTTACAGTGTCCGATCCAGATGGCCTAACCGCAGCACAAACAGTCGAATTTGTTGTTAATGAAGTTAACGATGCACCGGAGATTTCAGATATCCCTGATCAAACTATAAAAGAAGGTGAAAATTTTACAACCATCTCGCTGGATGACTCTATTGCAGATGTTGACAATGATGATGATAGCATCACCTGGCAGGCATCAGGGAATGATAAACTGACTGTGAATATTAATGATAATCGTGTCGCTACCATTACAGTACCGAATTCAGATTGGTATGGCACAGAAACAATCACATTTACTGCAATAGATCCAGGGATGCTCTCTGACAGCATCAAAGTAACTTTTACTGTCACAGGTGTAAATGATCCGCCCTCGCTTACAGTGAATGATAAAAACATCACTGAAGGTGATAGGGTCTTCATAACCAAAGCAAATATTCTTGCCTCAGATATAGATAACAATGATGATGATTTGGAACTGATGATCTATAAATTTCCAGATAATGGCCAATTAATTTTAAATGAAAAACCGCTTTCAGAGACAAACAATCAAACGTTTACCCAAAGGGATATCATTACAAACCAACTCGAATACAAACATAATACCGAAGAAAATTCAAAAGATGATTTTCAATTGGTTGCATCAGACAGTGGCGGACTCACAAGCGGCATCAAGGAAATAACAATTATTATCCAGACGATCAATGATGAACCCGAACTGCACATCAACGAGATTACAGTGACTGAATCATCAATTTATACGATCACTGAATCCGATTTATTTGCCAGCGATGAAGAATCAGGCGATGATGAGCTGGAATTTACACTGACTTCATTCTCAGAACGTGGTGATCTCGAAATGAATGGAACGACACTGAAGAAAAATGACACCTTTAATCAGGAGGATATTAATAATAAATTAATTGTTTATGTCCATAAAGGTGGTGAAGAGAATAATGATTCTATCTCTCTAAAGTTGTCTGATTCCGAACATATTATCCCATACACACTAACCATTCATATTGAACCCCAAAATGATCTCCCCACGCTTGACACTAACGAACCAGTCAGTGTGGATGAAAATGGCAAGATAACCATCACAACAGATAACCTGTCAGCCAGTGACCCTGATCCTG
>Ga0272440_1003833_pt1 | contig 11037 bp, 11 predicted proteins | sample SSMMMBAug17_FD_192440 | JGI IMG/M metagenome (GOLD analysis project Ga0272440, IMG submission 192440) | Marine sediment archaeal communities from Little Sippewissett salt marsh, Falmouth, MA, United States - SSM-MMB-Aug17 | ecosystem: Environmental > Aquatic > Marine > Wetlands > Sediment ... | reverse complement strand
GCCCATGGTAAAATCTGCAGAATTAATTTTGTATTGTCAATATGAGATAAAAAGTGATATATTCAATTTTTATTTAAGAAAGGATTATTTTGAAAATTATATCTGCCACATATGAAATAATGTTCATTCCAGATATGTCAGATCTTTTGCAACGCATAGAACTGGCGGGAAGAACATGTTACAAATCAGAGGATAGAATCACAGACCAATCTGCACGTGACTTTGTTAAACGAATCATCTCATCTGGTCATTTAAGTGTGATTGAACATATTTTTTTAACAATAAAATTTATTATTGATAGAGGGGTCAGCCATGAATTGGTAAGACATCGGCTTGCATCGTACAGCCAGGAAAGTACACGATATGCCAATTATTCAAAAAATAAGTTTGGTAATGAAATTACAGTTATTCGTCCCTGCTTTTGGAAGGATACATCACCTGAATTTTTTGAATGGAAAAAAGCAATGGAAGAGGCAGAAAAAATATATCTCAAGCTAATTAATATGGGGGCGCGACCTGAACAGGCGCGTAGCGTTTTGCCTAATAGCTTGAAAACAGAAGTTGTGATGACATGTAATCTACGAGAGATGCGTCATGTCTTATTATTGAGGAGCTCTAATGCAGCGCATCCTCAAATTCGGGAAGTGATGCGGCCATTGTTGAAGGATTTACATGAAAGGATTCCGGTTATTTTTGATGATATTTATCAAACAATTTTTGGTAATTAGCCAAAATACATAATTTCAATCATAAAGGATATTTATTAAGGAGGATTTTAATGGAGGGGTTATCAATAACAAAAACCGAACAATTGAAAAAATGCCCAAATGATAATGAACTCAATTTTGGTGTGGATTTTACAGATTATATCTTTAACATGGATTACCATCCAGATACTGGATGGCATAATGCTCGAATTGAGCCCTATCAACCCATTGTCATGGATCCATCAACAATGGTATTGCATTATGGCCAGGGCGTATTTGAAGGGCTCAAGGCTTATAAAACACCTTCGGGCAGCATTCAATTGTTTCGACCGGAACAAAACTTTTCGCGCTTAAACCGCTCCTGCCAATTGTTGTGTATTCCTAAAATCGATGAACAATTCTCATTGGATGCCTTAAAAGAACTGATCAACCTGGAAAAAAGATGGGTCCCGGGCGCTTCGGGCACATCATTGTATATTCGACCCACCATTATTGCAACAGATCCTTTTTTAGGTGTTCGGGCATCGAAAACATATCGTTTTTTTATTATTCTATCGCCTGTGGGTGCATATTACCCTGAAGGATTCAATCCTGTAAAAATATGGGTAACAAAACGTCATGTGCGCGCAGTTCGTGGCGGAGTGGGTGAAGCTAAAACTCCAGGAAACTATGCCGCAAGCCTTTATGCTGGGGAACAGGCACATAAGGAAGGATACACACAGGTACTCTGGTTGGATGGTGTAGAACAGAAATATATTGAAGAAGTCGGGTCCATGAATATTTTCTTTGTGTTTGATGATACCCTGGTGACCCCTGAATTAAATGGCAGTATTTTGCCGGGAATTACAAGAAAATCTGTTATTGAACTGGCAAGGCATTGGGGCATGTCAGTGGTTGAACGAAAAATTTCAATCGATGAAGTGATTGCGTCTCAGAAAGAAGGTAAAAAAATGGAAATATTTGGCACTGGAACGGCTGCTGTTATTTCTCCGGTGGGATTGATTCGCTATCAAAATCAGGAATTTGTTATCAATGATGGAAAAGTGGGCGCTCTTACACAAAAATTGTATGATGCATTAACTGATATCCAATATGGTCATGCTGAAGATCCCTTGAATTGGATTGTTTCTGTATGTTCATCCTAATTATTTCACTTTTGCGATAATAAAAGCATCTTGAAAACCATGATGCCCCAACTGACGTTCCACATATCTGGCCTTATGTTGGGGCATACAATTTCCTACCAGCACACGATATAGTTTTGTATCCCCTTTTTTAGACAGCATGATATGTGAGTCATTATACAATGGTTTTAATCGGTTACACAATGATACCGCATTGTTTCGATTACCAAATGCCCCAACCTGTATCTGAAAACAATTCCCTCGGCCCAATTCCTCTAACTTCATTTCTGCCTTAATCTCTTTTTCTTGTTTTAACTGTTTAGCGATTTTTTTCTGCCTGGCCGCTTTTTTATTTTTTTTAACCTTTTTTCTTTTTTTTAGATAAGCAGTTTTTGATTTTTTTTCAACTGTTCTAATAAAAACATTTGCAGTGCCTTTTGTGACAATTCCAAGACGACGCGCTGCACCATAGGATAAATCGATAATGCGTCCTTTGATAAATGGTCCCCGGTCATTAATTCGAACAGTCAGGTATTTTTTATTGTCCAGGTTATATACTTTCACATATGTGCCCAATGGAAGCGTCTTGTGAGCAGCAGAAACGCCATACATATCATAGGTTTCGCCATTTGATGTTTTCCGGCCATGAAATTTTTTACCATACCATGAAGCAATGCCTTTTTGTTCAAAATAATCCACAAATGTCATGGGTTGATACCACTGATTGCTTATTTGGTATGGTTTGCCATATTTACATCGTGGTGTAGGGGCTGACTGAATGACTTTTTTGGACATACAGGAACCCCACATAATCAAACATAAAAAAACTGTCAATTGAATTATAATTCTTTTCATTGGTTTTTGACCTGTAAATTGATGCATTTGAAAAACTGGTATCCAAATCTATGAATTGGATCATTTTTTTTGTAACTTCTGAATAAAAAATTATTTATAACATATCAAAGAATTTTTTCAAGTATAGGAATTGATTTTTCTCTTCCGCTCATTTCTTTTTGTTGAACGAAAAATACGAATCAATTATTTTGAATAACATCCAGTATTTGATTCATATCGGTTGGTAAGGGAGCGTTAATGCGTATGAATTGATTTGTTGTTGGGTGCATAAATCCCAGCTGCATGGCATGAAGCATCTGTCGATTGATTTGTTTTAATTGAAATTGTAAATCAGTTTTAAGATGATGCCAATTTCTGTTCTTACCATAAAGCGGGTCGCCGACAATGGGATGGTTTATTGCTGCAAGGTGAACGCGTATTTGATGTGTTCGGCCTGTTTTTAAAAGGACATTCAAAAGTGTAAAATGTTCAAACTGACAGGATACATTCCAATGCGTTTCAGCGCTGCGGTGGTGTCGGGCATTTATGGACATTTTTTTTCGGTTCGTTGGATGACGACCGATTGGAAAATCGATAATACCTTGCTTTTTATCCATCCGGCCATTTACAATGGCACAATATTTTTTTTCGATGGTTCTCTCTTTGAATGCATTGTTCAAATAAGTTTGTGAAACTCTATTTTTTGCAACCAAAAGACATCCGGTGGTATCTTGATCCAGCCGATGGACAATTCCAAATCGATTCACTTTTGAAAACTGTTTTGAATCATAATGTAATAAAGCATTGACCAGGGTGCCATTGGGATGGCCCGGGGCTGGATGCACAACGAGTCCCGCCTGTTTGTTTATTATTAACAATTCGTTATCTTCATACAAAATATCTAAAGGTATCGGCTCAGGGATTGCATCCTGCGGTTCGCAATCCGGAATAGTAATGTGTATGATATCTCCAGTTAGAACGAGATAACCTGGTTTTTTTATTTGTTGATTCACATGGATACAGTCCGATTTAATCAGACGTACAATGTAAGATCGGGTGTATTGATCCAACAATTGGGAAATAAATTTATCCAAACGCGTATGGGCATTACTTTCAGAAACGACAAGTTCATGCGTGTGCAAATTATCCTTTCTTTCCACTGGATTGAGGCGCTGTTGTTTCAGAGATGGCCTCCTGCTTGCTTAATGATTTATTTTCAGATGTTTGATTGTCGGTTTCTGATTGTTTTTCAGACGCTTTAATGGCGGGTTCAAATAAGGCATTTATCTCATTGAGAACAATTTTTTCTTCACATTGCCTTGAAATGGATAATTCTTTGACAAGAAGACATTGCGCGGTATCAAATAATTTTCGTTCACCAAAAGAAAGTTCCTTTGTCAAACGCAATAAAAATAAATCTCGAAATACACCAGCAACTTCATATAAAGAGCCAGTTTTTATTTTTTCCATATATTCACGATACCGGCGATTCCATGTCTGATTATCCTGGGGTAAATCACGCTCTTGCATGATATCAAAAATTTTGGGGATATCTGTTTTAGAAAGAATTGTTCGTAACCCAACTGATAATACATTTTGAACAGGAATCATGATAACCATATCATTTTCCAGTATTTTCATAATGTAAAAGCTTTGGATTTCCCCATCAACATCACGACTTTCAATCGACTCAATTCGTCCAACACCATGGGCAGGATAAACTGCCAGATCACCGATCTCAAATTTTGGGATGGGTGCTTCAACTGAATTATTGTCAATATGTTCTTCTTTTTCCTGCATAATCTCAATTTTTATTATATTTTGATACATGATTCCATTTAAAATGGAGGGATGATTTCAACATTGATAAGTTGGTTTTGAATATAGCATTAATAAAATCATAAATCAATGGAATTAACGAAAGAATCCAAAATAATTGGACAAATAATTAAATAATTTCCGCAAAACAAAAGAGGGATTGACTGTAAGCCAATCCCTCTTTTTTCTAAAATTCTTCTCTAAAGGAAAAAAAGATCGCCCCAGTTATACCAGGAATGGGACCATCAGAAGAGCAACAACGTTCAATATTTTAATCATTGGATTCACTGCCGGGCCTGCTGTATCTTTGTAAGGATCACCGACTGTGTCTCCAGTAACAGCAGCTTTGTGCGCATCACTGCCCTTACCGCCCAAATGACCATCTTCAATGTATTTCTTTGCATTATCCCATGCCGCACCACCAGTTGTCATTGAAATTGCAACAAAAATACCTGTAACGATACTTCCAATCAAGAGGCCGCCCAAAGCAACTTTTCCAAGGAACAGTCCTACAACAATTGGGGCCACAACCGGTAACAATGCCGGAATGAGCATTTCTTTAAGTGCAAACTTGGTTACAATATCAACACAGGCTGAATAGTCTGGCTTGGCTTTATACTCCATGATGCCTGGAATTTCTCGGAATTGACGTCGAACTTCTTCAACAACTGCGCCGCCAGCTTTGCCAACAGCATTCATTGCAATTGATGCAAAAAGATAGGGCAATAAACCGCCAATGAACAGACCAATAATAACATCAACATTGCTCAAATCAAATGAGATGCTGCCCTCTTTTCCATGAATGGCAAATTCTTGAGTGTATGCGGAAAATAAAACCAGTGCAGCAAGACCGGCGGAACCAATGGCATATCCTTTGGTAACTGCTTTTGTTGTATTTCCAACAGCATCCAATGGATCGGTAACCGCACGAACGCTTTCATCCATATCGGCCATTTCAGCAATGCCACCGGCATTATCAGTGATGGGGCCATAGGCATCAACTGCAATAACCATTCCTGTCATAGACAACATGGCCATAGCTGCCATCGCAATTCCATACAAGCCTGCAAAGTTATGTGCCATCATAATACTGATACAAATAACAATGACCGGTGCGCCTGTTGATTGCATACTTACACCCAGTCCTGCAATAATATTGGTTGCATGGCCGGTCACAGATGCCTGTGCTACATGTTTTACCGGTCCATAAATGCCTGTATAATATTCTGTAATAATTACAATGAGAACTGTAAGTACCAGACCGATGAGTGTGGAATAATAAATTGCCATAGCATCCAAACCTTCAACACCCACAAACATTTTTTTGATGGCATAGTAGAATACAATACCCGATAGAATGGCTGCACCAAACATTCCTTTATACAAGGCACCCATAATATATTCGCTATCACCCAGGCGGACAAAAAATACAGCAATTGCTGATGCAATTACTGAAATTGCGCCCAATGCAAGGGGTAATACTGTTGGAATTTCTGAATTCGGGAATAAGAGATGGCCCAAAAGCATTGCAGCCACTGCTGTAACAGCATATGTTTCAAACAAATCTGCTGCCATACCGGCACAATCGCCAACATTATCACCAACGTTATCAGCGATAACTGCGGGATTACGTGGATCATCTTCAGGAATTCCAGCTTCAACTTTACCCACAAGATCGGCACCTACATCAGCACCCTTTGTGAATATACCCCCACCCAATCGGGCAAAAATTGAAATCAAGCTTCCGCCAAATCCCAAAGCGACAAGCGGAATCACTGGATTTTCAATACCGGGCAATGTTTTTATATAGGAATAATAGCCTGCCACTGATGTTAACGCCAGACTGGCAACCATCATACCGGTAACAGAACCGCCTTTGAATGCCATATCCAGGCCTGCTGCCAGACCGCGTTTTGCTGCTTCTGCAACACGTATATTTGCGATAACCGAGACACGCATTCCTATATAACCCGCTAAAAATGATGCCACTGCACCAACTAAAAAACCTAAAGCGGTATATGCGCCTAAAGTATAGTAAATAATCGCAAAAATCGCTATGCCGGTAATACCCATACTTTTTAACTGACGATTCAAATAAGCAATTGCGCCTTCTTTGACAGCATCAGCAATTTCCTGCATTTTTTCATTACCTGTTGGTGCAGCTTTTACCATTGTTGCAATAATGATGGCAAATACAACACCTGCAACCCCCACTAATGTGCAGGTTAAAGGAATATTAGACAAGATAAAATCCATCTTTCCTCCTCGTTTATTCTAAAATCTGTTTATTATTAAATTGGTTCATAGCCTGTGAAATTCCCTTGAGAAGAATTGTTCTTATTGAACGTGATGCGGTTTCAATAATGATTTTCATTTGCTCTCGTTCATTGGAGTGAAATTTTCCCAAAACATGATTGGTCATTGATTTTTGTATTGATGGTCTGTCAATGCCAATACGTATTCGGATAAAAGCGTCACTTCCCAATGATTCGATAACAGATCGAATGCCATTATGACCGCCGTGCCCTCCTTTCTGTTTTATTTTGATTCTTCCAATTTGAATGTCAACATCATCGTGTATAACAATCAAATGTGAAATATCAATGTGAAAGTACCTGGCAACTTCATATATTACTGAACCGGATCGGTTCATATATCCTAATGGTTTGACAAGGTATAAACGATACCCTTCCCAACGCGTATCACCAATCCATGCTGTCAATTTGTTTTTGGCTGATAGAACATTTAAGTCTTGAAAAAGATTATCTATGACCTGAAATCCAATATTATGTCGAGAGTTTTGATATTCATCACCAGGGTTACCCAAACCAGCTATCATCCAGGGGCCATGATCATTGTTTGACAACGACACGATTGTTCCTTATTGTTCTTTTTCAGCACTTTCAGTAGATTCGCTTTCCACGCCTTCTTCCTCTTCAGCTTCTGTTTCCTCTTCTTCAGTATCGTATCCCTTGGGTTGTACAACTGTAATAACTGTAAAATCAACATCGTAAGGTACAGTAAAATCTTTATGCAAAGTAATTTCTGAAACATGGATGGACTCACCAATATCCAGGTTTGTAACATCAATTTCTATAGATTCCGGTATGTTTTGGGGCAAACATATGATTTCTAGTTCACGTCGAATAATCTGTATCAATCCGCCCGATTCTACGCCTTTGGATAGACCTGTTGTTACCACAGGAACTGTTATGCGAAGTGTCTGGTCCATAGAAACTTGATGCAGATCCATATGATTGAGTTGTCCAGAAACAGTGTCAACTTGTAATTCTTTAAGAAGCGCTTTACGACTGGTATTTTCATCATCAATTGTTAGGTTGAAAAACAATCTTGCGCTTCCATGTTTTCTGAAGATTGTATCCAAATCTTTTACTTCCAGTTTGAGTAATTCTGGATCTATTCCTTTTCCATATAATACAGCCGGAATTTGGTTTGATCGTCTCAATTGACGTGCCGCACCTTTTCCTGTACCTGTTCGTTTCGTTGCTTTTAAATCTATGAATTCCAAAGAAAAATCCTCCTCATTTATAATCAATCGCGCATGAGCGTACTTTAAGCCTGCACGAAATCAACAGTGGTTCATAACAAACCAGTTGTTGAAAGAAACATTAAACAAACAAAGAACTTAAAGACCCACCGCGATGACTGCGAATAATGGCCTCTCCGATTAACTCTGCAAGAGAAAGAACTGAAAATTTTTCGCTATTGATGTTATCTCTTAGTGGGATGGTATCAGTGCAAACGACACTTTTTATTTCAGACGATTCAATTCTTTCGATAGCAGGCCCAGAAAGTACCGGATGCGTACAACATGCATGAACTTCACATGCGCCTTTTCTTATCAATGCACTGGCTGCTTCAGTGATGGTTCCGGCTGTATCAATCATGTCGTCCAAAACAATCGCAATTTTGTCTTTAACATCACCGATTACTGCCATAGCAGTTGCTTGATTTGGTGCATCGCGACGTTTATCGACGATTGCCAGATCAGCAGATAATCGTTTTGCAAAGGCTCTTGCGCGTTCAACCCCTCCCGCATCGGGTGATACCACAACCATTTTTCCCTTAAAAGATGAACGAATGTGTTCTAACAAAACAGGTGCGGCAAACAAATTGTCTACAGGTATATTAAAGAATCCTTGTATCTGTCCTGCATGTAAATCCATTGTTATCAGACGGGTTACCCCTGAGGTTTCCAGCATGTCCGCAACAAGCTTTGCACTGATTGGTACGCGCGGAGCAACTTTTTTGTCTTGTCGGGCATATCCATAATATGGTACGACCGCTATAATTCGCCTTGCAACTGATCGACGTAATGCATCTGCCAACAATAATAATTCCATCAAATTGTCATTGACCGGTGCACACGTTGGCTGAATTACAAATATATCCTTTGAACGCACATTTTCATTTATTTCTACCTGTATTTCACCATCACTAAATTTTTTGACCTTGGCATCTCCAATAGGCAGTCGTAAATACTCGCACACCTTTTCAGCCAATCCTGGATGTGCATTTCCACTAAAGATAAATAAATCATTCATGTAATAAGGTTCAAACATAGTTAATTCTCATCAGTCAGCATTTTACTGACCATAAAATAAAAATTGCAAGCATTCTATTCAAAAATGCCAACAACAATAATTACCATAAACATTTGCAGGCATCTTAAATACAAAACTTGCAATTATTATTCTTCATACGTTATTGTAAAAAAGAAATGGCTGGGGCGGGAGGATTCGAACCTCCGAATGCAGGAACCAAAATCCTGTGTCTTACCACTTGACGACGCCCCAGCAAGAACATATTGGAAATAAATTTGCACGCGTCAACACGTTTTGTTGATCATGCAAGGTTTATATTTTTGTTTTACCTGGCAAGGATATATTTGCCATAATTTTTGCTGTTCAAGCACTTGAATCGCTTCTTGACCTTTTTTTTCTTCAGGAAATATGCCAATAATAGATGAACCACTGCCACTCATTACAGTTTGAACAGCACCCAGCTGTTTCAGCTTTTCTTTTATGTCCGATAGTATTGGATATCTTTGAAACGTAATTCTTTCCAGATCATTATGAATATCAGACATCCAATTCACATCTCTAAATTTTTTATATCGTGATATTAAATTTTGTTTTATATCTTTTAATTTTTCTTTTGTCAAGTCTAATTTAAAATTTTTAAAAACCCATGCTGTTGATACCGAAAAACCAGGATATACAATAATCATTGGGCAGCGAATATCAAGATCAACATGATGTAAATGCTCACCAATGCCACTAACCAGTGCGACTGAATTTTCCAAAAAAAAAGGAACATCAGCCCCCAAAGATAATGCAATTGTTTTAAGTTGTTCCGAAGTAAGTGGATTCCTGTACCATTGATTCAAAGCCATTAAAACACTGGCGGCATTGCTGGATCCACCGCCCAAGCCAGCGCCTATTGGGATTTTTTTGTCTAAGGCGATGTGCACACAATCATCATTCGATGTTGCCTGAAAAAATTGTTTGGCTGCTTTAAAAGCCAGATTATCTTTGTTGTCCGGTACCTGGGGATCTTTGCATGTGATTTGCATTTGTTTTGTAAAAAACTGAATGCGAATGTGATCATGCAGGCTCACCGGACACATCAGTGAAACCAACTGATGATACCCATCTGGCTGCTTTCCCACAACCCTTAAAAACAAATTAATTTTTGCAGGGCTGATGATTTCAATTTTGTTGGACATTTATTTATTTATTGCGCTGACATACCGCATTCTTAGATCTGTCAGCACATTCTGTATGAGCTTGTTTTCTTCATTTGTCAGATTGCCTTTTGTTTTCTCCTGAAGTAATGCGATAATATCAATTGTATGTTTTGCCATTGGAATATTGGCCAGTTTTTGACCTGATGATGGTTCTGCAATTTCTCCAAGCTGCACCATTGCCGATGAACTCAATGATGCGATAAACGTTGAGAAAGTTGGAGCTGGCATTTGATATTGATTGCTCATGATGGTTCCTCCATTTTTTTTTGCTCACCTATACATAATATAATGATATAAAGTCAAGCATTTTGAGTTTGGATTGATTTTTAATATGATTTGATATATGATTTTTATTTGTCTGCCTGGTCGAACCTTATGTTCGGCCGCCGGACAAAAACCGGTATCAAGCCTATGTTTGAGAATAAATTAAAAACGTTTGCCTGGAAAAATTAAAAATAAGGAATGATTGAATAATAAGGAAAACTCGAAAAATAAGTTCCCCATTTACTTATGTGCCAGACCGATGTAGGGGCGAACCTTGTGTTCGCCCTCGAACGAATAACGCATTCGTTCCTATGTACGATGGGCGAACACAAGGTTCGCCCCTACACGTTCTTGGCACATAAGTAAATGAGGAATTTATTTTTCGAGCATTCCTAAGTTCCTCATTTTCTTATTTACAAGTCCAATGTAGGGGCGAACCTTGTGTTCGCCCATCGTACATAGGAACGAATGCGTTATTCGTTCGAGGGCGAACATAAGGTTCGCCCCTACATCGGGCTGG
>Ga0272440_1003832_pt1 | contig 11040 bp, 7 predicted proteins | sample SSMMMBAug17_FD_192440 | JGI IMG/M metagenome (GOLD analysis project Ga0272440, IMG submission 192440) | Marine sediment archaeal communities from Little Sippewissett salt marsh, Falmouth, MA, United States - SSM-MMB-Aug17 | ecosystem: Environmental > Aquatic > Marine > Wetlands > Sediment ... | reverse complement strand
AGACATTCCTGTCAGGAGACTGGATTGAATTGTTCAACCGGTCAGCCAATGACATTGATATTTCTGGATGGCATTTCAAGGACAGTGATGACAGTCATGATTATGTTATTCCAGACAACACAATACTGGGTTCAGGTGAATATCTCGTTTTGGCTGAAGACATTGTTGCGTTTCAATCCACATATTCAGATGTGTCAAACGTTATTGGCGGCTTTTCATTTGGATTGAGCGGCGGCGGAGAAGCAGTCAGGTTATTCAATGCTGATGATATTTTTGTTAATTGTGTTATCTATGATGACATAGCGCCCTGGCCCACTGGTGCAGATGGCATGGGCGCTACTTTGGAGCTTATCAATCCTGATTTTGATAATTCTATACCAGTGAGTTGGGGAGATGCCACTATCAAAAATGGAACGCCTGGTCAGCCCAATTCAGTATTAAATCCATTTCAATCAATTCAAAATGTCATTCGGATGCTTCAGATCGTTGCAGGTTCATCAGTTCATTTGCCAGTGCCAGTACCAGATATTGATGCCAATAATCAGATTGGATTAGCTGAAGTGATTTATGGCTTACAAACACTTTCTGGACTGCTTTGGCAATAAAAGATAAGATGGGCGCATTTCAAAAAAGGGGCATTTTATTAGCCCTGTAAGGGCGTTACATAAATGAGCGACCATTAAATTTTTCTTGATCATATCCAAAAAAATAAGGTCGTATTATTGGGATGGCAAACATAATGTTTGTCCTTCACTTAATTTCAGCTTCTCAATTTCGACTTCAAACGCCATTGTTTTTAATTTTAGCTTGAAAGATAAAATCAATGCAAGAAAGAAAATAATTAATAAACCGGATAAGATGGTGATCGCAATAACTAAGAATAAGGTTTGCAATAATTGTTTTGAATTGTTGAAAAAAGTAATAATAGTATTCATATTGATTAATAGACTGGTGATCACGATAAAAAATACAATATAAATGATAAATGGTATTTTTTTTTCCTTGATTAAAAAGGAAAAAAAATTGTTGGTTTTTTGAAAATATTCTTTTTTAAAAAAAATCAGATGAAATGCTTCTGTGATAAATCCCAGCAAAAATGTTTCAACAAGTGGAATAATCAATAAAAAAAAACAACAGGACCAGTAATCAAAAACCGCATGTGTTGTATGTGCCAATTTGTTAAAGAAAAGTATAACAATAATTTCAGACACACAAACAAAACAAATATAAAAATAAAATAACGATTCAATATCACCTGTTTGAAAATATTTTGCAATTCCTTTCATATGCGTTATTTGTCGATTTCTTTTATTGAATATTTATGATGCGTCTGCAAGCAAGATTGTGCTATACGTTTATTCTCAATATCCTGCTCTATTTTTTTTTGTTCAGCGTAGTAATATAAGTCAAGCTTTTTTAAATTTATCTTGTAATTATAAATCATGCAGACGATGACATAGCAAAAAGACAGTATAATACAGACAAGAATACATGAAAAAATAAAATATATCAACGTATTGACAGAATCAATTGTAATAAAGCAGATCGTTTGTATATAATAACAAATACTTACAATAAGTATTGTCATAAAAAGCTTTAATAGAAAAGGCATTTGTGTAAAAAAATTGCTGTGGGAGAACTTATTTTTTTCAAAAAATGAATGCTCATCAGAGTGCGTTTTTTCTTGATAAAAATAATCATTAAAACTTTCCACAATCAAATAGATACTAAAAATTGAAACAAAGGGAAAAAGAATGGCAATCATCAAATAAGATTTCCATCCATCAATAACAAAATCTTTTGAAAAATAAAAGTATGAAAAAATCAATATTTCACCAATAAACAACACTATTAACAGTATTCTGTAGAGTGTTGATGGATTAATCATTAGTTTTGTATTATTATTGAAGCGGTTTCTATCCATACACATTTGTTAGATCCTAATAAGGCGTTACCAAATCAAAATCATGATTAATTTGTTTCCATTGTATTGCATTCGTGGCATCCTCAACATCAATACGAAATTTTTCTTTCAAGGTCTTCAAGGTCAAATCTCGTTTGACTGCAAATTGATACTCTCTATATTTCAATTCTCGCTGCTGTCTTTCCAACTGTGACAACTGTGCGACAAGAACGCCCTGATCCAATTTATGGGGTTGCGGCAGTAAGATGTTTTTTCTCGCAGCATCCAACAAATAGTTATCTATAATTGCGCGTTGATCAGGATTTGATGACATACCATTGACACCATAACCAGATAATCTGTGTGGATAGGCTGTTTGAACAAAAAGATCATTTATCGCATACTGTTTGGCTAAACTGATCAGGTTTTCTCCATTTTTCAGTTTGTTGTAAACCATTTTTGCAATATCCATTGATTCAAATACACTGTATTGCACCTGTACAGTTTGCACTGGCAAAAAACGATGTTTAATTGCAAAAAAATGATTGAATAATACAGTGTCTGGAAAATCCAGGTTCAGTCGATGTGAAGGATAAACGCCTTCTTGCGCCATACCATATTTAACCGATATATACCGCCTGGCCACCTGATCATGATCCATTTGTTTTAGTTCTTTTATAACAGGCGAAAAATATTCAATTAGATCCTTATGTACAATATAATATAAAAAACGTGTCAAATAGCTTGTATACGCATTTTCCATGGGTGTAGGCAAAAAGGAAATAAATTGATACCATTCTTCAGGTGTCATTAACATTTTTATCATGGTAAGATGTAAAGGCTTATTCTGAATTTGCCCAACAATGACATCCTGGCATTTTAGACGAAAACCATGTTTTTCACGCTGAATACACGATTGAATTAATTTTGTTGCCTGTTGGGGATCTGATTCAATGCCATATTGTTTAAACACGATATCAATATCAATATCCATTGTTTTATTTTTGTATTTTAACCACTCTATTGCGGCTCTTTGTATGCGAGATCTCAAAGATATCGCTAAAAACTTTGAATAGTATGGATCTTCACGTAATCCCAGACCATCTGCAAGATATCCAATTGCCATATCCTCCTTTAAATCCTCAAGCATTTGCATATGGGATTTATCAGAATAAAAGACAAAATTAATATAAGATAACGTTCCTTGAGAGATGTTCCCAGCTTTTGATGTTATTACTGGTTTGGGAGAACAAAACCACCATGCCCAATAAACAGCTATTATGAAAAGACTAACGCTTAATACCATTTTCAAAAAGATGGATTGATTTTTGTTATCATGTTGTAACATATTTTTATTCTATTATTTAAATAGTTTAAGGTTATTGATCTTAGAAAGGCAAGGCATGCGTAGCGTGTTACCTATCTACACTGCCTTTTTTTTTATACGATCAAAAAAAATAAGTATGTAATTTTCTCAGAGCATTCCGCAATAAATAATTTGAGTGTAACCAAAATGGCCGGAATTTAAATTATCTCTTGCCATTTTTTGAACCAGGATTACACTGAATAAGATGAATAAGATGAAATAAACACTGTATTTTAATCATCTTATTCATCTTCTTCAGTGTAATCCTGGTTCAAAAAGTTAATGAGCAAATTATATTCACTGCCATTTTGGTTACACTCAAATAATTTAATTGTATCATACTTGAAAATTTAGGTAAATCTGTACTATAAAAAAAATTATAATATTATCGTATAACTTTGGTTTCTCCAATTCAGGCGGATAATCACTGATTAACACAGACACACACCTCACGCGTTTGGACTGATTGAAAGAAAAAAAATTCAAAATATCATTATGGTACGAAACTTGCGCAGGCTAATATTTGATTCAACATTCACCAAGTATTATAACGTATATTGAGGACAATTATGGAATTGGAAAACAAACCTGACAACTTTAGCAAAATAAAAAGTTCAGATATATCAAGATCCAGGGAGCTGGCAGCTTATGCCATGTTAATGCTTCACAAAGATGCGACTCGTGCCTTTCGATTGGCAGAAGCATCGTTGAAAATTGATCCCAATTTAATGGCAATCCAAGCCCTTGATATGTCCCTGGAATATTCACTTCATAATGCATTGTATCATAACGCTGTTGTCCATTGCCTGTGCTATTCTCATGATGGCCGATTTATTGTTTCTGGAGTTGATGACCATAATGCCTATATCTGGGATGTCAAAACAGCTCATATTGTTCAAGTACTCAAAGGACATAAAGAATATGTCCATCAAATTGCTTTCTCTCCCAATGATGAATATATTCTGACAGCATCCTTTGATGGCACTGCAAAGTTATGGCAGACAAACTCAGGAAAATGTATTTATACATTTAGTGGTCATCAAAGCTATGTCACCTCATGTAATTTTTCACCTGGGGGTGAGTATGTTGTTACCACATCAGGGGATCATTCTGCTCGTGTCTGGCTGGTTAGCAGTGGTGAACCTGTTTGTATTGTACATCATAATGATCGTATTGAATTTGCTTCATTTTCACCAGATAATCAATTGTTTGTAACAGCATCATATGATCGCACTGCCTGTATTTGGGATGTCATGACTGGTAAAATAAATCATCAGTTAAGTGGACATCAGCAAGAGATTCTGCATGCCTGCTTTTCACCCAATGGAGAATATATTGCAACATCGTCAAAAGACTGCACATCTATTGTTTGGAAAGTCCAACAGGGAAATATTGAGTATGTCTTTGAAGGCCATAAGCGTGCTGTAAAAAAAGCAGTTTTTTCTTCTAATGGAAAACAATTGGCAACAATTTCAAACGATCATTCGGCACGTTTATGGGATATGTCAACTGGAAAAAATATCGTGATTTTCAATGGTCACGATGATCAATTGACCGATATTGTTTTTTCTGAAAATAACGACTACATTGCAACATCATCATGGGATATGACAATCCGGATATGGCACTCACAAACTGGACAAATATCAAATGTTTTAAAAGGCCATGAAGACTGGGTTGAGCAAGTATCTTTTTCAACCAATGGTAAAAATATAGCCTCTGCATCAACAGATCGAACCATCAGAATATGGGAATTGACGCCAGGAAAATATTTACAGGAGTTCGACCATTTCAATTGTCCTGTCTGTTGGGCTGAATTTTTTCCTGATGGACGTCATGTCTTAACGCTTGCCAATGATGATCAGGCCCGAATCTGGGAAACCCGATCAGGAAAATTAATTCATTCCTTTGATTATAGTGGACATAATAAATATTTTTCATCCAGTCCTGATGGTTCCAAATATATATATTCTGTTGAAAGTGACGTATCCTATGTTTGCGATGTCATGACTGGAAACATAATATTTACACTTGAAGGTCATAATGAAAATGTTTTATGCGGTTCATATTCAAACGACAACCAATTAATTGCAACAGGAGCGGCAGATCATACTGCCCGCATTTGGAATGCCGAAAATGGTAAACCTCTATATCAATTTAAAGGTCATAAAGACAGTATCAATGCAGTGGCTTTTTCCAAAAAAGGGACATATCTTGTAACAGCAGGTGGATCACCATTTATTTCAAAAGACAACACCGCATTTGTGTGGGATCTGGCTTCACAGAAGTTGTTGCATACGTTATCCGGGCATAGTTTGTCCATACAAGAAGTGTGGTTTGTTCAGAACGATAATACCCTCGTGACTTCAGATTCATCCATGATACGTTATTGGGATATGCAATCTGGTGAACAAAAACAAATTCACAAAATTGGGTGTTGCCGATATAAGCAGCAATTATCTGTATCGCCTGATGGCAACTTATATTTAACAACAGCGGGTGATAATAAAATGGAACTGGTAAATGTCAATACTGTTAAAACCCGGCATATTCTAAAAGGGCATGAAGGACAAATCAATAATGCAGTGTTTTCCAGTGATGGAAAGCTCGTTGCAAGTGCTTCAAAAGATCGAACTGTTCGTATCTGGGATGTCTTGTTTGGAAAACAATTGCATCGTTTTACAAAACATGATCAGGCGGTTAACAGCGTTACTTTCTCTTCAAATTGTCGCTACTTGATAACAACTTCAGATGATGGGTTTGCGAGAATGTGGCCTGCCAATTATAAAGTTATGCAACAGGCAATAAATCGATATCGTAAACGAGGTATTGTTCGACAACTCACACACGAGGAAGAATGTGAGTTTTTGGAAAGCACCAATACATCATATTCATTTTTATAATTCATTTAGGCCAACCCAAATTAACAGAAATACATTAAAAAACTTGAAGATCAAGTAATAGTTTGATAACAATTAATTGAAAACATTCAATTCGCTGGGATAGAACCACATGAAAAAAGAATTTAATGATACAGGCCACTGTGTTGACAATCGACATTATATGGTTGACATAACGAATAAAATTGAACCTATTATTGCTTTGATAAAAAACGAAAAGTATTTTGCTATCAATCGACCACGCCAATTTGGCAAGACAACGTTGCTGTCATGCCTGGCCAGACAGATGAATCGTATGGATAATTATTTGGCTCTGAATATCAGTTTTGAAGCAATTGAATCAGACGCCTATATCAAGCAAGAATATTTCATTAATACTTTTTTGGATATGCTTGCCAGTGAGTTTCATTATTTAAATCATCCCACTCTTTCCGCTTTTGTCGAAAAAAATATGGATACGATAAAACGAATGTCAGATCTATCTAAATTTATTACAAATCTTGTCCGAAATATGATGCCTGGTAAGTTCCTGGTTTTACTTATAGATGAAATTGATAAAAGTGGTAATAATCAGCTTTTTTTAGATTTTTTGGGAATGCTTCGGCATAAATTTCTTAAACGAAATGAAGGTCGTGATTTTACTTTTCAATCGGTTATTCTTGCAGGTGTGCATGATATCAAAAATTTGAAAGGAAAAATTCGATCTGATAATGATCAAAAATTTAACAGCCCCTGGAACATTGCCATTGACTTTACAATTGATCTTAGTTTTGATGTCAATGACATAAAAACCATGCTGAACAGCTATGCACGTGACAAAAATATTTCATTTGACACCACCGGAATTGCAGAAAAAATTTATTATTACACTTCAGGTTATCCTTATCTTGTGAGTAAGCTGTGTAAATTCATTGATGAACAGATTGCGCCACAAAATGGAACACGAACATGGTCTATTCATGATGTCGATACAGCATTCAATTTGATCGTTAGTGATGGATATTCAACAACTCTTTTTGATAGCCTGACAAAATACCTGGAAACCAATCAAAAATTATATAATTTAATTTCACGAATTTCCATAGATGGCGCTATTTTTCCATTTACGATTACCAATCCGGTGATTAACATAGGTCATTTGTATGGATTTCTTTCAGCATCTCATACAGGATGCTGCCAAATACATAATCGAATTTTTGAACAACGCATCTATAGCCATATCATGTCCAACATTCTCCAAAACGTCAATCACCAGATCAGTTCTTTTTCAGAACCTGAATATTATACGAACGAAGGATTAGATATCAATTTAATTTTAAATCGTTTCCAAATATTCATGAAAGAACATTCTGCACAAAAAGATGAAATATTTCTTGAGCGGGAAGGACGACTGCTGTTTCTTTCATTCCTACGTCCAATTATTAATGGGCGCGGATTTGAGTTTAAAGAACCGAATGTATCCCATGAAAGGCGCATGGATATTGTTATCACTTACCTGAATCAAAGATACGTTATTGAACTTAAAATATGGCGTGGTATCAAATATCATCAAGAGGGCTTGAAGCAACTCAGTGACTATCTGGATATTTACTCTCTTAAAAATGGCGCATTATTGATTTTTAATTTCAATAAAAATAAAGAATACAAACAAGAAAATATCGTGATTGATGGCAAACACGTATATATTGTGTGGGTCTGATTCTTGATTTATATAGGTTGGCGCTTTAGCGTCCTTTTTTCATTTAGCGTTGGGCTTTAGGCGATCAACCCTATACAATAACAAATCAAGCTTATCAATGATGCCATTCAGATTGTATTTGATTCCAAACAGTTAATTATGAACTATTTCAGCCTCTGTAATACATCTGCCATGTTCTGTATCCACGACGCCATTTAAATCAGACGTTTGGAAAGTGTTGAAAAAAATATAAAGCCGACGAGCAAGTTAAAAAACTGTTCAGATGATTACGAAACAGCGGCGTTTTCACTTGATATACGTCGGCTTCACTTGTGCCAGGCAATTTAATCTTTCTTGCAATGCCTGCCAATTCGAGTCAACAAGTCAAAATGACTGACAAGGTGTGTGGTTAAAAAGGGCTTTCCAGTATTCAGCATGGATACTGCAATATCACGATCCGGATCCGCCCAGGAAAATGAATTGATAAATCCCCAATGACCGAATGCATTTTTGGAATATGGACCAAACATGCCAAAGGGATCGCTTCCCAACATCAACCCCGCACTATAGCGCATGGGTAAAAGAACCATGGACTTATCAAGTTGCATTTTTCCAGCCTCTATAGTTGCCCTGCGAACAGTCAGTGGATCAAAAATGCGCACGCCATTGAGTTCGCCGCCATTGAGCAGCATCTGAAAAAATTGACACATTTCATCAACTGTGCATACAAGATTGGCAGATGGAATAATTGATTTGAAAAATCTGGGATCATTGGCCATCTTAATAACCATATCCCATGGACCACCCAATGAACGTCGAATAATCATTGTAAATGGAAAAACCACAGGCAAGCCAGTATAATAGCTTTTTGCTACAGTATGAATTTCTTCTTCAGCAATGCCATAATTAAAGTATTTAAAACCCAATGGTTCCTGAATGGTTTCTTTCAAGTATTCGCGCAAGTCTTTTCCTGTTACTTTTCTCAAGATTTCGTGAAGAATATATCCGCCAGTAATGGCGTGGTATGATGCTGTATGCCCTGCGGGATATTGTGGTTTCATATCACAAATCATTTTAACCGCATCGTCATGATCAAACAAAACTTCAGTGTCAATATCATCAGGAATGATACCAAAACCGCTCCGATGTGATAAGACATGATGAATTGTTACATCCTCTTTGCCGTGCGCACCGAATTCTGGAATATAATAGCAGACTGGATCAGTTAGATGGATTTTGCCCTTTTCAGACAAATGATGAATCAACATGGCGGTTACAGCTTTTGATGCTGAGAACTGACAAATGGGTATTTCGGGCCGCATGATAATTTTTTGTGTTTCCGCATCTCCTCTCACATTGCCCATTGCGTGTCCTATTGTACGTTTTATTACAATTTTGCCCTTTTTGCGGATACATAAGGCAATTGCCGGATGTACGCCGGTTTTGTAATAATTTTCAACACCTTCCCATATGGTTTGGACATCATTGGCAGTCATACCAACATCAGCAGGCGCCACTTCTTCTGAAGAATCAAATACTGATACTTCAGATAGATTATCAGGAATGTCGACAAATTGCCCTGTTGTTGGTAATGGTGGTATCCAATTGCAAATATCCATACCTGGAATTTGCATAAATTGTGTAAAAGAATAGGGTTTCAAGAAAGACCTCCTTATTTATATCAAGACCGATTTAGTTATCGTATCAAGAAAAATTGAAACAATTCCTTATACAACCTTGATTTATTAATAATTTGTTTGTAAAATGTATGAAGTATTTATTTTAAATTAATAATTGATGTCAAGGTAAAAATAATTATGATCATCACGTCTTGAAATACAACTTTAACAATAACAATTATTTTCAGAAATTAATATGTCAGAAAAACCATTAAAATCAAAAAGGTATCGCGCACGTTGGGCAATGATAGATCCCTACACATGGATACAAAACGCTACCATAACAATATCACCCTTTGGTCAAATTATTCAGTGTGTATCAAACTTTTCTGACAAAACAGCAATAGATCTGGGTGAAGGTATAATCATGCCCATGCTGGTCAACGCTCACACGCATTTGGAACTTTCCGCACTGAAAGGCCTTGTACCGATGGATATGGGATTTACTGCATGGGTGCAGCATTTAGTTGTCGCACGAACAATTACTGAAACTGACAAACTGATCAAAGCGGCCAGAGATGCCTGCCAAATGCTTTGGAATAGCGGCGTGTGTGCTGTTGGAGAAATATCATCATTAAGCCTGACAAAAAATTTATTAATACAATCTAATCTTTATGGGTGTTGGTTTCGTGAATATTTTGGCAATGACTGTATTCCGCTTGATATGTTAAATCAATCTTATTCATCGAATTGCTATCTATCTCTGGCTGGCCATGCGCCTCATACAACCTCTCCAGAACTATTTCAATATTTGAAGAAGGCCGCCTCAGATAATCCCTTTTCTGTTCATGTTTCTGAGTCGGATGTTGAAATGGAATTTATCACAAAAGCAAGCGGCGAATGGGCAGAATTTTTGGAATATCGCGGTGTGGATTATTTACAGTGGCGCTTACCACAACAAAGCCCTATAAGACATCTGAACCAGATCGGCATCTTAGATCACAAAACCTTGCTGGTTCATCTCTTGCACTTTGATTCTGCTGATTTAGACATTATCAAGACGCGACAATGTCCTGTATGTGTATGCCCACGTAGCAATTACAATCTTCATAAACGATTGCCTGATATCGAACAAATGATTCATTCGGGTTTGACAGTTTGTTTGGGAACTGATAGTTTAGCCAGTGTGGACTCCCTTTCCATATGGGATGAAATGAAATATCTGGGAAACCATTTTCCTAATATTTCTCCAAAAAAAATTTTGGAGATGGCGACGATATCAGGAGCTTATGCCCTGGGACATGGCAAAATTCTGGGTCGTCTTGCAGAGGGATATTCAGGCATTTTTTTGTATGTTCCCATTAATGGAAACACACCTGAAGTCCTGTCAAATCAATTGGTTTATGGGGAATTTTCTAAACTTGACTTACAGATTATCAGGAGCAACACAAATGAAAAAACAACAAATGATCGTTGAATCGCTTATTCCAGATGATGTTTACACTGATCGACAGGATCATATTGACTATTATTGCAAAGCCGCCTTAAAAGCCATTAATCGACAAACCATGTCA
>Ga0272440_1003831_pt1 | contig 11041 bp, 9 predicted proteins | sample SSMMMBAug17_FD_192440 | JGI IMG/M metagenome (GOLD analysis project Ga0272440, IMG submission 192440) | Marine sediment archaeal communities from Little Sippewissett salt marsh, Falmouth, MA, United States - SSM-MMB-Aug17 | ecosystem: Environmental > Aquatic > Marine > Wetlands > Sediment ... | reverse complement strand
TTTATAACATATTGATTTTACTAAATTAAAAAAATTCACTTTTAAATACGGATTTAGTAACTTGTTGAAATTACGAAAGTTATTAAAATAGCAATTTTTTTTCAACATAAAAAAGCCGAAAAGCGGGCTAAGATACTGACTTGGTCAATGACCTGGGGCTAACGCCCCAGTCTACAAAGATTTCGCCCCTATCGGGGCTAAGAAAAGAGTGTGGACTTATTTTTCAGAAACTTCTTATGGGGCCCAGATACAATACATGCCCACGCAAAGCGTGGGGATGAGAGGGCAATAAACATGCCATGAAAAACCATAGTTGAACGATAATAGGCTGTATCGTGTGGATCAATCCAGAAATCGAAAAAGTGGCAGCGGCGGTCTGGCCTTGAGGATCATGTTCTCATTGTTGAAAACGAAGAAGACGTTGCCAGCGTTTTGAGTGATTATTTAAAAATGAAGGATTTAAAACATCCTGATTGGCTGATGGCAATGCGGTTTTGCCTTTTGTAATTTGAAATTCAGGCACCCTTCATATTTAAGGATGCCTGAATTTACTTCCTCAATGATTGGAGGGACTTATTTTTCGAAGGTTGCTTAGTGATGATCTGCCTGTTCCGCAATATACGTATCATAAATCGTTTTGCCGACAACCCATGTCATGCCAGCACCGATAATACTCAATGCATACCACAGACCGCCCATGAAAACGATATGTGACATATCCCATACCCATTCAAATATAAATGGAAACATTTGTTTGATCCTTTCTTTTTGACAGGCATCAATGAATGCCTGTCAGGCTTAGGGTTGATTATGCGACTGCTGGCTGAAGAGTTCCTGTTGCCGGAATTTCGGCGGAATCAGTTGACTCAACCGGTTCGTCAGCATCAATGGGGTTCAATTCACGTTCTTGTGGAAATATGGGTAAATAGCGATATGAAATTGCAATCAGTATCGCACCATAGGCCACAGGGAGTATGGTTGTGGCAATTTCTTGCCAGCTTGGCATGTACAATTGCCACGGTTCAAATGGTAATACCGGAACCGCCATGACCTGACACACCATTGCCCATCGGTTGGTGCAAACGCCTATGGATCCCAAAACCACTGCCAGAGTGAGTAACTTTGAATTCTGACGCATGCTGCGATTGGTTAAAATGATTGCCGGTACAATGCCGCCAATGAGCAATTCCAGGTAAAAAATCCACATGCCATAAAAGGCATTATTGGAATAAAACTCAATGAATGTAAACCCGGCACGGGGTGCCAGAACGGCTGCCCAATACCATGTATCAATAAGTTTAGCCACCATGTACGTGAGGATCATCCAACCGGAAATTTTAGCCAGAAGGTCAATCACATTATCTTTCACCAATTTTTTACCAGTGACTGCTTCAAGCAGCTTGGTGAGAGACAGGGTAAAGCAGGGACCAAATGCGGCGGCTGACCAGGTGAATAAAAAGAATGTCCAGGGCCAGATAAATAATCCTTCTCGAAATGCAAAGGGACGTCCATACAGCACACCAGCCACACCACCCAATGATCCTTGATGAAAAAATGACAAAAATGCGCCTGTTGCAGCAAAAATGCCCATGGTTTCATGCATGTTATGGGAAAGATTGTGGAATAATGGATTTTTGTCCAGTTGACGATTCTCCAGAATCAATGGAATATATTCAATGGTCAATACCGCAAAGTAACAAGACAGACAAAAAGCAACCTCAGTGAGCATGGAATGAACATTGGCATGCCAAAAAATGAACCATCCCCGAAGGGGCTGGCCGATATCAATGGCCAGAATCAACAATGCCGAGCTGTAGCAGATAAACCCAATTAAAACAGCATAGTTGATAATGTTTTTGAGTTCATCTTTGCCCACGATATATTTCAAGAAACCACTGAAAAAGGCGCCGCCACCCAGTGCAATGACTGCCAGGTCTGCCCAGATCCAGAGTGCAAACCCATAGTAATCGTTCATGTTGGTCTGGTTGAGAGCTTTGAACCAACACAAAAACATGGCGTAAACGCCCCACAATGCAATAAGGCCTGAAATTCCAATGAAAAGGGCAAATTGCCAAAAGGGACATCGTTTCACCCCTTTTGGGATAAGTGCAGAATCCATGTTTTTCTCCTTTTCTCTTAATGGTGATGCGCTGCCGCTGTTTGTGGCATTTCACCTTTCACATAATTATCTAAAGATTCGCGAACCCATGAACGTGATGTCAGATAAAATACTTTGGCATTGGTTTTCAAACGTTCCAGTAATCGGAATGCATATTTGCTGTGGCTGAGTTTGTAGACTTCATGTGTTTTGTCGTTCAAATCGCCAAAGGTAATTGCGCCTGATGGACAGGCCTCTGTACATGAGGTTTGATATTCTTGTTCTTTCAAGGTTTCACGCCCCTCAACAAATGCCTTGTCTTTTGCCAGTTGATAGCGATGGAAGCAAAAACTGCATTTTTCCACCACACCGCGCATACGCGGGGAAACATCTGGGCTAAGGCTACGTTCCATGCCTTCTGGCCAGACAGGATCCCACCAGTTGAAATACCGGGCATGATATGGGCATGCGGCCATACAGTATCGGCATCCAAAACATCGCGTATAAATCTGACTGACAATCCCTGTTTCATAGCTATAGTCTGTGGCGACCGCCGGGCAGACTGAAACACATGGGGAATGGCCATCATCGTGCATACCGCCGCATTGCATACATGGACGCGGTACATAACAAATATCGGTGTCAGGAAATGGTTTGTCATTGCTGATTTTATAGACACGCATCCATGTGATACTTTTGGCTTTATCGGTTTCATCCTTACGAAATGGCACATTGTTTTCAGCCATGCAAGCCACCATGCAAGAGCCGCAGCCAGTGCATTTATCCAGGTCAATGACCATACCGTATTTGTTCATTTTTTTATATGTGCTTGATTGTTTCATTTAGACCTCTTTTATGCCTTTGACAGTCTTGCTCTGATGCCCCAGGCAACATCCTGACCGGTTATGGAATCTTCCACCGGTCGGATCAGGGACATATAATTGACCCCTTTTCCAGACAAATAATCATCGAAGGCCGTGTGTCCCAATCCTCTGGGAATCGCGATAACATTGGGCATGATGCCATCATGAACATTCACACGAACGTTGGCATTGCCATGCGGTGTACTCAAACTGGCAATGTCATTATGTTTGAGACTCAGAGATTTTGCGGTCTGCTTGTTGATTTCAACCAGAACATCATTGCCTTGCAACACAGTGTCTTCCAAAGATTTTACCATAAAAGGCGGTGTAGGGCCGCCATCAGCAACCAGTCGAATGGAATCAGTGGGAACAAGGGTCAATGGATATTTTTTAGCCTTGCCATCGGGTTGAACCGGCTGGAATGTGAATGGCTTTTTGTTGGATTCAGTGAACTCAAATTTTCGCGATGATGTTAAAAAGCGTTTCACCGGCCTGTATGATGACATCTCCACAAAGCCTTTGTCCTGAAGTTTTTTCCATTGCTGGCTCAAACGTTGTTTAATACAGTCTTCATAGCTTGCCCAGGGAAATGCAGTGGTGATTTCGCCGCCCAATTTTTTGGCCAGGCCAATGATCACATCTCCAGTGTTTCGGGTGTCATAGAGTGGATTAACCACTGGTTTTGACAGACTGACAACCGGCTTTTGAACCCCTGGTGGTGTCATGCATTCGGCTGTTTTTTCCAGATAGAAATGATCCGGTAAAATCAGATCCGATTGCATTGCAGTTTCATCCATAAAAGATGCAAAACTGACAATCATGGGGACTTTTTCAAAGGCTTTCTGCACAGCCTTTTTATTGGACAATTGATACACCGGATTGGCCGCATGAATCATCAGAATGGACACCGGTGAATCTTTTGCCTGACTGATTTTGTCCATTAACCGATGGGGACGATTGGACATGTTTTCTGCATCCGGATCAATGGCTTTTTGATTGAGACCGGCAATAGCAATTTCATCCAAAGGTGCGGGTTTCCATTCATTCATTGGTATTTCGGCTTTTGCCCAGGCACCGCCTTTTTCATTGATATTGCCTTTTAAAGCATTCAAGGCATGAATGGCCATGAATTCCTCAACACTGCCTGAGCTTTCCAGAGATCCGCGACCAAACAAGGCAACCGGCCGGTTGGCCTGTGCAAAGTCTTTGGCCAAAAATCGAATAATTTCAGGATCCAGGCCAGTTATTTTGGCTGCTTTTTCGGGTGTATAGTCTTTATCCAGCATTGCTTTGAATGCATCAAAACCCTGGACATAACTTCGAATGAAACGATGGTTATACAGATGTTCGGCAATCATGTAGTGTGCCATACCTAAAGCCAGCACTGCCTCAGTGCCCGGATTCACCGAAAACCATGTGTCCGCCTTTGCAGCTGTATTTGAAAGGCGGGGTTCGATTTGAACCACTCGCGTCTTTGACTTTTTAATTGCTGATTTGCGTTCACCATGAGTGACAAACATTTTTACAGGCGAACCCCATCCATCAACAAGGGCTGCGCCGAAACTTAATATATAGTCTGCATTTTCAAGGTCATAAGCAATGGGCTGATCTTGTCCCTGCATGCGATTCAATCCAGCGGCGGTGATATCATCAGCAGATGGCATCATGAACAGGTTATTGCTGCCAAAAGATTGACAGAAACGTTTGAACAGGTCTGTGCAACTATCTTGACGCCCACCCAATATGCATGCCAGTTCATTTGTTTTCTTTTCATCACGCAGTTTTTTCAAAGATTGTTCAAGTAATGTCAGGGCCTTGTTCCAGGAAATGGGTTTAAACTGATTGGAACCAACACGTTGCAATGGAGTTTGAATGCGGGTAGGGCTGTATAACAGTTGGGGTCCGGATAAGCCCAGCATGCAGATCCCCCCTTTATTGATTGGATGATCCTCTCGACCCTCTATTTTAATGACGCGATCACCGGATTTGCGAACAGAAATACCGCATCCTCCAGGACAGAGTGTGCAGACAGAATTGATAACCGTCACTTTGCCAACCGGTGGGACAGGAGTCCAGGGCCATGTTTGTGTCCAGATGGATGAATCATCGATCAACTTCCAGGGAATAGGGGTAAGAGCAGTACCGGCAGCGGCGCCCAGACCCAGTGATAAAAAAGCTCTACGATCTATTTTCATCATTTTATCCTCATATTATGGTTGTGATAGGGAAACATGAAAGTATGCATTTATTTATGACATACAAAGCAGGCATCTTTTGTACCGGCCATTTCTGCATGACAATCAGCACAATCGTCCATTTTCATGCGATCCCAGGAATTTTTCTTGATTCCTGCAATATTTTTTCCCCAAATATCACGGCTGATTTTCGTGATTCGATTTTCTTCATACACACGTGAATGCGTCGATTGACCAATAGGGCCATGACAGACGTTGCATTCAATCTCAACTTTTTTCACATGAGCGGCATGTGAGAAAAAAACGCAGTCCGGTTGTCTTGAGTATACCAGCCAGGGAATTTCACGATTTTTCCTGACATACTGCTCAACCAGCTTAGCTTCCTCCGGATTTTCTCCCTGCACCTCTTCATGACATTCCCGGCAATTTTTGAGATCTGGAATACCGGAAAAACTGCCATCCTCATAAAAAAAGTGACAGCTTTTGCAACCATCGGAAACCAGATCCAGATGAATCCGATGATTATAGTCAATGGGCTGATGCTTTTTGGAATAAAGAAGCTCCGGAAAAATAAGCCATCCAAAGATCATACTTGCAGCAACACCGACCAGAAAAAAAACAGTGATTGTCCCTGGTCCGGAACAATTGCAAGTATTCTCCGATTGTTGCGTTTCATGCTTCGCGTTTTGATCATTTGTAGTCATCCGCATCCTCTTCGATTTGGGATAAGCCTTGCGCTCATCCATTGATTTTCCACAGCCATTATCATTGCATCATGATAATCCAATTTCAATGGCTGAAAAGGTTTGACCGCCAAACCGGTCAGTTTGGCGAATTTAATAAATAAAAAAATTACATAACCTGAAATCAATATATTTAAATGAGGAATTTGTCAAGGAAAAATCAATGCGGATGATTGGTATGCCGATGTTCATGATGATGCCGATGAATTTTTTCACCTGGAAACATTAAAAAAAAATGTCCGACTTTTAAAAATGTTGCAGAAAATTTTAATGACTTTATAGAGACTGTTCATACTTTCGGTTGCCGGAAAAGAACTTCTTGAATACTATCCAAATGAAGTTGATTGGCCAGTTTGTAGATATGTTTGGCAAATGGTCTGTATTCAGGATGTTTTTGCATGAGTGCCTGTGTCCAATCCTGAATGCCCATGATATCGCCTTCATTTGTCATTCTTTCAAGCGGCTTCAGTATTTTTGCTGATGGAAAAGTCATTTCAGCAGTCGGCTCAGATTTTTCTTCCTTTAATGCATAAACCCATTGCAAATTCAAAAATTTTTCTATGATATCCAAAAGTTCACTGCATTCAACGGGTTTACCAATAAAATGATTGCATCCTGAGGACAAACTGAACTGTCTGACAATATCAGTATCTGTTGCAGAGCAAGCGATTATCGGAATTTTTTTACCCCATTTCGTTTCACGAATTTCTTGGGTGGTCTGATATCCATCTTTTTGGGGCATCGTTATATCCATAATGATCAAATCAGGATGCCATTCCAGCGCTGACTGAATGCCTTCATTTCCATTTCTGGCTTCATGAGTCAAGAAGCCATATGATTGCAATAGGTCCGACAAAAATGTCAGGTTGTCCTCAGAATCATCCACAATTAAAATGCGTTTTTGCTTTCCCTCGAAGCCAATGCGACGCTTATTATTCTCAGATGTTTGTACAATTTTTTGCGATTCTGGAAGCTTGACTTTGAACCAAAATGTGCTGCCAACATTGGGTTCACTTTCCACATGAATATCACTTCCCATTAATTGCATGAGCTGTTGACTGATAGATAAACCCAGTCCGGTGCCCTCGGATATGATTCGTCGGTCATTGACTTGTTGAAATGGTTTGAAAATATTAACTAGCTGATCCGGATCAATCCCAATGCCAGTATCTTCTACATAGCATGTTAAATAAGGGGATTCATATGAAACTTTTAAGACAACCCATCCTTGCTGTGTGAATTTCACAGCATTGTTTAGTAAATTCATGAGAACCTGACGCAAACATTTGGCATCACCAATAACACTTGCGGGAAGGGTTGTAAGGCGTTGGAAATCAAATTCTAGTTGATGTTGACGGGCATTTAATTGCGTTATTTCTGCAATATTTTGTAAAAAGTAAGAAAGTGAAAATGGGGCTGGATTTAAAGTCACTTGATTGACTTCGATCTTTGACAAATCAAGAATGTCATTGATCATGAGAAGTAAATGTTCGGCGCAGGAATGAATAATGTCGTTCCCTCTTTGCTGAAGCTCAGATAAGTGTTTTTCTCTGCTGATGATTTGTGTATAGCCAAGAATACCATTTAAGGGGGTTCGCAATTCATGACTCATCTTGGCCAGGAATTCACTTTTGGCTTGATTGGCATGCTCTGCTTGATCCTTGGCTTTTTCCAATTCTTTTTGGGTTTCGATCAGGTGGGCTTCAACTTTTTTTCTTTCACTGATTTCTTTACTCAAATCCTCATTTTTTTGTCTGAGGGCTTCATTGCTCCTTTTGAGCTTTGCATGAAATTGAAGTTTATTGATTGCATTTTCAATTGACAGGTGAATCATTTTCATATCAATGGGTTTATGAAGATAATCACAGCCGCCCTGTTTTAAAAAGTTAATTGCCTGGTTGACATCATCATAAGCAGTAATTCCGATGAATCGTATCTCCGGATATTTGGCCAGTACCTTTTTCATGAGAAAAATTCCATCCATGCCCGGCATGCAAATGTCAGTGATCACAATATCCGGCGGATTTGCATTAATGATTTTTATTGCCTCAAATCCTGAACTGGCAACTTGCACATTTGGATAATTTTTCTGAACAATTTTTTGAAAAATTGCAACGTATTCAATTTCGTCATCAACCACCAAAATTTTCACTGTGTTTTTTTCAATATATTTGTCCATAGTCTTTATTTCTTTACCTTTAAAATTGCTGAACTCAATAATTAAAATAAAAGAATAATTATCATATTTTATGCCTGATTTGCAAGAACTATGACATTTTTCATCGGATGATATGAGGATGGTATGTTTTTTGCCTTAATTATTTGTATATTCTCTCAACTTTAAACTATTTTTCATCAAATATAAAATAGAAAAGATATTAAAAAGGACAGATCATGCGTAAACAAGAAATGGATCAAATACTATTTCAAATGCTCCATGCATTTGATAATGTTTCAGATTTAAATATCACAGTAGGGAAACCATTTCAGGTGGAAAACTCAGGGCAATTGACAAAAGTAAATCTCAAACCATCCATTAATATGTTAACGCCCTTTCAATCTGAACGTCTGGCCCTGAATCTGGTCAATGGAGACAGACGATTGACAGAAACCTTAATCAAGGAAGGCTCATGCGATTTATCTTATGAATTGGATACTGGCGAACGTTTTCGTGTCAATATTTTTTCACAAGGTGGGCATTATTCAATTGTTTTGCGAAAATTGGCCACAGAAATTCCCACAATTGCGCAACTGAATCTTCCAGGTGCTTTTGAAAAAATGGCATCAGAAAAAAATGGCATTATTTTGGTCACAGGAGCAACCGGCAGTGGGAAATCAACATCTCTGGCAGCACTTTTAAATGAGATCAATGCATCCAAATCGGTTCATGTGGTTACCCTGGAAGATCCCATTGAGTTTAAGCATCCCCATAAAAAATCGACATTCAATCAACGAGAAATGGGCATGGATTTTGATACCTTTGCCAGTGGTCTCAGAGCAGCTTTGCGGCAGGCACCCAAAGTCATTCTGGTGGGAGAAATGCGGGATCGTGAAACAGTTGAAATTGGTTTGAGTGCGGCTGAAACAGGTCATCTGGTAGTCAGTACGCTTCATACTGTGGATGCCGGTCAGACAATCAATCGGATTTTGGGGATGTTCAGCATTGAGGAGGAAAAACAGATCCGCATCCGATTGGCGGATACGATCCGATGGATTGTTTGTCAGCGACTTCTTCCCAAAGAAAAAGGCGGCCGTGTCGCTGCATTTGAAATCATGGGCAACAATTTGCGCATACAGGATGCTGTCTTGAATGGTGAATCAGAGGGTAAAACCTTTTATGAAATTATCTCCGATGGCGCCGCTTTTGGTATGACTACCTTTGATGACTATATCATTTCTCTTTTTGAAAAAGGATTGATCTCTGAGGATACCGCAATGGCCTATTGCTCGCGCAAGGGAATTGTTGGACGTGGCATTGATCGTGTAAAAAGCACTCGCGGTGAGGCAACGACAGATATAGCGGATTTATCGGTTGATCTGGATTATGAAAAACAGTTTGCCGCCAAATCGTTTTCAGATATGTGACAATAATGTACCCAATTTATGTTCCCACGACGTGCGTGGGAACATCATTTTATTTCCGCTTGGCAAGTGAGATAAATTCTGTTTTTTCCATTGCCAGCTCAAGATAAAACCGGTGCATGTCATTAATGGTAAAAACAATTCGGCGGTTATCGTTATAGTCATTTTCAGGATGCAGAACAATGGAGCTGTTCAATGTCAATGCTTTGGGCTGACCAAAAAAGGAGGTCAGGTTGTACTTGTTTTCAACCATTCGCATGGTATGACCCAATATCTGGTTGGTCATTTCACCGATACTGTCCGGCACTTCATTGGTATTGTGATCTTTTGCAAGTTCTTCTTCAGGAAGCCCCATTGCAGTCATATAACCTCTGTATAAAGCCAGGGCAGCCGGTCCGAGAAAATTGATTACACACAAACCATTATAATCCCCACTAAATTGAACAAAACATCCAATATCCGGTCGTAAGCTGACACGCGGTATACTTTGAATGGTTGTTGAATATTTAATGGTCTGTTTGGTACTGGACTCCAAAACTTGCTTGACTGCATTGAAAAACGTTGCAGCAACGATATCAATTGCAGGGGTAGAAGTTTCCATGATATTCCTTCCTTTGTTATGGGGCTCAAAGCGCTGACCCCCAAGGTTAAACTTTTACTCAATATTGACTAAATCGAGTATATTTTAAGAATCGTTTGATTGCGGTAATTGCTTGACCGCATCAAAATTGGTGGAAAAATTTGCTTCTTCGTGCGTAATCAATTGTCCGGAACGGGTTAACATTGAATTGTCTTCAAGAACCGCAATGCCAAATTTATCCATGATATGAGACTTAAATTCGTATTCCATTGATTTCTTTTTTAATCTATAGGTAAATATCATCCAGGTCAAACCAAAAAGTGTGCCAATACCCAATGTCGTACAGAGCAAAATTAACAAAAACTGAACGGATTGTTCACCCAGTCGTTGCAAATATCCAACGATATCGTCAATTCTATAAATGATTCCAGTACCAATCCCCAGCAAAAATAAAGATAACAAAAATGGCAGGTTCAATAAGGTCTGAAGAATTGACTCCAGCCGATTTGGTGAAATGGATATTTTTTTTCCACTATTTGCTGAGTTCGTGCTTTGGTCTGCCATGTATTTATTGAATGCAACCAGAAAAATTCCCACCAAAAACGTGATAACCACTGGAATTAAAAATGCCATCAAAAAATAAACACCCCAGGGAAATGGGATATCTACCGGCCCAAAGCGATCGTAATTGTGTGTCCCCAATTGGTAGAACCAGCAAAATAGAAAAATAAAAATTTCGATAACTCCCATAAACATCAGATATTGCTTCAAAATGGTTTTACGTTCAGTATCTGAAAATAATTGGGAGATTGGTTTCGGGGAGTCGTGTTTATTTGTTTTTTTCATTGTTTACAGTTTTGCTCAATGGGTTTAGGAACATTCGAAAAATAAGTTCCATTTTTCAGCCAACCTCAACCTCACGTTCCCCAAACTCCTGCGTGGGAATGCATAAGGAAGGCGGCGCTCCTGCGTCTCGTGGG
>Ga0272440_1003830_pt1 | contig 11044 bp, 2 predicted proteins | sample SSMMMBAug17_FD_192440 | JGI IMG/M metagenome (GOLD analysis project Ga0272440, IMG submission 192440) | Marine sediment archaeal communities from Little Sippewissett salt marsh, Falmouth, MA, United States - SSM-MMB-Aug17 | ecosystem: Environmental > Aquatic > Marine > Wetlands > Sediment ... | reverse complement strand
TTGTTTAAAGATGGAATAGCAACTTTTACAGATTTGTCTCCAGTTTCATCTTCTGGTAATATACAAAAAAAGATACTCTCATATTCACCATTATTTTCATCTATAACTCTTACACGAATTGAAAGTACATCTTCAGTATCATAAGGAATTTCTTGATTCGTTTTAAGTTGATTTTCAGAAATAGTAAAATAATTATTATGATCAGACCCAAAGCCAGTTACAAGGGAATAGGTTAAAGATTCATCTTCTGTCTCAAGATCAACTGCTGAAAAAGTCCCAACAACATCTCCAACACTTATATCTTCATCAAGATTAATCGCATTGCTGTTATTCAGCTTTAACTCTGATGGCAAGTCATTTACAGAATTTACAAGAATATATTCAGTTGTGGAATAAGAGCCAAGTCCATCTGTTAAAAATATTTGTAAATTTCTGGTTAAGCTGGATGGATCCTCACTTGTATTTTCAAAGGCAATACTTCTTAAAAGCTCAGTTACAGTGATAGAACCTGATGAGCTGTTAAATGTTACAGTTATTACATGATTTTCCCCGCTTGTTTCAAACGAGGCAAACTCTATATCTTGATATGTCAGGTTAGAACCTGCAATTTTAATTTTATCAGTGGGTGAAATTGATAATGAATCACTTTGAGTACCATTTTGAACGATTTTTATAATAAGAATACCTGTATTAAAATCATTAGAATCAGGGTCTGTTACCACAAGTTCTGTATCAATAAAAGTTTTTGGATCGTTTTCTTGATAATTAAATGGCATATTAGTAAATTGAACTTGAGGTGCGTCATTTACAGAAACCACAGAAAAATTTGTTGATAAGGTATTACTTGTATAATCAAATCCATCACCATCTGTTATATAAATATTGATAGTTTTTGAAAGCTCTGCTGGTTTTTCAGAAATATTATTATAAGTAAGATATGTCATAAGCTTTTGTACTTTTGCAATATCAGCAAGTGGATTAAACTCTATTATCAATGGTGAACTTCCAGTACCGCCTGAAAAAGTTGCAATTTCATTATTAGCATATAAAATTGAATTTCCTGTAACGCCAATTTCATCAGCTCCATATCCCTCATGTCTAACTCCAAGCCTGTCATTAGATGTAGCATTTGAAACAATTTGCACAACAAGTTGACCAGACGAAAAATCAGAGGAATCATAATCAAAAAGACTGATATTTGAATCTATTAAAAGATCATCATTTTCTGTATAATCACTAATAGCAGAGCTTGAAAGTGTTATCTGCGGCGGATCATTTATTGCTGCAATTTGAATGGTCTGTGTTTGAATATTGCTTGAATAATTGTCGCCATCGCCATCAAAAGCCTGAATACTTAAAGTTCGATTAAGAGTTGAAGGATTATTAGAAATATTTCTATATGACAAAGCATGGATTATATCTTCAACAACTGTAATTGTTGCAGATTGGCTTATAAAAGAAATAATTAGATTTGTAATACATGCAGCATTTGATATAGTTGCAATCTCTGCTGCATCATAAGTTACAGTAAGGTTGTTTATATTAATATTTGCTGTTTCTGATAAAGAAAGGCAGTCATTTGCCGAGCTGTTTTGTGAAATCCATGCCATAATTTTGCCATTTTCAAAATTATTAGAATCTATATCAGTTAAAGATGCATTTTCATCTATTAATATTGAATTTGAATTTTCTGTATAAGTTCTTGATAAAGTTGTTAATTGAAGAACTGGGGGATCATTTTTTGCTGTTATTGCAAAAGACAGTTCAATGCTCATGCTAAGGCCATTTGGATCACTTACACTGACAGTTGCAGTAAATGAGCTGTCCATATTTGCAGTTGGTTTTAAAGTAAGGCTGATATTTTGAGAAGTCCCAGCATTAATATTATATGTATTGCTGCAGTTTGAATTATTGCAGATTGTTATTGCTTCAATATCATTACATACAACAGAAAGGCTTAAATTATCATAATCAGCATCTGATAATGTCAGCCCAATTGGATTGCTTATTCCATCTTCAACAATAGTAAAACTTGCTGCTTCAGAGCTTATAGATGGACGATTATTAATATCATAAATAAATTTTGCTGAGGCTGTATTTGTATATCCACTTTGGGTTTGAGCAATATTTTCATATATTTCAATACTTACATCTTGATAACCAGAAGGTGTCAACTGGCATGTAAAATTTGGAGTATAGTTTCCATCAGGATTATGGCCTGTTAAATTATCTATTGATGCATTACTTACAATAATATCTGATATTGTAAATCCTGAAACAGGTCTGCTAAAGCTTATTGTAATATCTATTGGGTCAGGGGTTGCACTTTGACTTTTTTCAGCCTGAATACTTACAGAAGGACGCTCGGTTGTATAAGTAAAACTAAAAATTGATTCTGATGCAGTATTGGGATTTAAAGCTGCATCATTTGCAATATTTTGAGCAATATATACACTAACATTAACCTGTGTTAATCCTTGAGGCATTGATGGTATAACATAAAAATTGTATATTGCGCCATTTCCTGAAAAATTATCTAATGATGCATTTGTTAAAGAAATATCGCCAGCACTGACTCCGGAAACAGATTCTGAAAAATTTAAAGTAAAAGGTATAGGAGTACTTTCTGTTGTAGAATTTTTATCTATTAACGATGTAATAGTTATTGATGGGGCAATAGAATCATATGTTCTTTGAAATAATGAAGATGCTGTATTTGTATTTCCAAAAGAATCAGAGCATGCATTTTCTGGAATAGAAACTGTTACCAATCCCTGACTTGATGGAGTAAGTTTAAAATTATAATTATAATCGTCAGTTTGATTGAATTCTGATTTTGAGCCATTAGTAACATTTAAATCAGATATATCAAAACCACTGACAATTTCATTAAAGCTTATTGTTATTGGAATAGGTGAAATATTGGTAGTATTTAAAATTTCAGAAGTAATTTCTACAGAAGGTCTTATATTATCAAAAGTATAACTGAGAGTTTGAGATGCAGTATTACCATTTCCAGATTGGTCGTTAATAGTATCTTCTGGAATATATACACTTAAAAGACCTTGTTCATCTGGAATAATATTAAAGGCATATATTTTTGTATAATTTGAATCTGTATCAACAGCTCTAAAATTTTCAACTGCTGCATTGGTTGCTGAAACATTTTCAGCACTGATACTTAACTCATCAAAACCAGAAATTTCGTTTACACCAAGATTTTGTGGGTCATTAAAAGTTAATGTAACAGGAATCGAGCTTAAATTAGTTGATGAAGTTATGGCACTGCTCATTGAAACAGTTGGGGAGCTTTGGTCATAAATTGTATAAACTGACTTATTCGATGTATTGCCAGCATCATCTATAAACTGTAAAAATATGGTTTTTCTTCCTTCTCCAGCAGCAAGAGTCCATGCATATGAAGATGCAATAGAAGCTGAAGTTCCTGATTCACCATAATTTACATTACTTATATACATATTTGTTGCGTCTCCTATATTACCAAAGCCGCCAATAGTGAGATTAACATTTTGATCTTTTACATATTGAGAAACTGATACACTTGCATTTTCTGGACTTTCAGTATCAATTCTTATAGGCCCAAATTTAGCTGTTGCACCGATTTCTTCTTCATATAAAGCATCAAAAACATACGCAGCAACATATAAGTTAATAGAAGTATCATTAACTCCGGTATATTCTTTACTGGCATAAGCAGTATCAATAGAATCGAGTTCAGCAGTATTAGTTTCATCAAATGTATATTGCGTTAAAGTTGAAAATAAATAATAATATCCTTCAACTTCAGTATAACCAGTTGGTAAATCCCATATAATTTCAATCAAAGACTCTTGAGAAGGCGTATTGATAACATGCGTTGATTGAAATTTTATATTTTGCACCTCGCCGGGTGCTGCCATTGTAATTTTAGAAAATATTAGTAATAATACATTTATAATTATAAAAATTCTTATAGAAAAATAATTTTGCAAGCAGCTATTCTCCTTTCTAATGATATCTATATATTTACTCCCATGTACCTCTAAATATAAAATCTATTGTGTCATCAGGTATAATAGAAATTGCAGGGCCGTCTTCAAGACTTCCATCACCATTGAATTTTTTAACACCAAATCCTGCAGCACCATACCATTGTATTTTTTTAATAAGATTTCCAGTTGAGCTTGATTTAAACTGGAGCACATATTCAATACTTGTATCTAAACCAGCCAAAGAAAAATTACCATTAGCATCAGCTGATGTTTTTATTGGGTTTTGAAGCTCATCATCTGAAAGCTTTTCAAAAGCATAAACAGTTATTGTAAAATTACCCGGTGGAAGATCATTGTTTTCATCATAAATAGTGCCATCAATTTTACCACCCAGGCTTAGTTTAAAATTTATCTCATCTCCGGGTTTAATCTGACCTTTTGATTGAGACATATAGCCTGCTTTTTCGACATTTACTATATAGTTTGTTATTGGATTTCCAAAATTATCGTTACTTTTTAGTCCTTTTAAAGTAAAAGAACCATTTGAATCTGTATCAACAACATAAACATTTGAAATTTGAGAAGACCTTGCAACAACTCGTGCATTTGAAATAGCCTGACCATTTGTATCTTTTACAGTACCAATAATAACTCCAGCTTCCTTTAAAGAAAAGACAATATCATCTCCACCTGGTGATTGATCAGTAAGCTCCTGACTTTGATATCCACTGGCTGAAACTGAAATAACATAATCACTGGAATCAGGAATATTATTTATTTCAAAATATCCTTTGCTTGAAGTATTTTCTCCTTTCATAAATCCCGATGATTCCTTTGAAAATACTGAAACCCATGCGCCTTTTATTGGTGTTGTTGAATCTTCTTTATATACATATCCTGTAAACTTCATTGCAGGTGTAAGTGTAATATTTTTTCTTGTATCTTGTTGGATTATCAAATCATATTCAGTAACTTCAACATAGTCTGAGTTATCCGGCGGAGCAGCAGTTAATATATAATCATCTCCTGGAGGCAGACCGCTGATAGTATATCCGCCTTTAGTATTTGTCATAGTCCATTTTCCAATATTTGAAGTATTTGAGCAAATATCAATTCTTACATTTCGAATTGCTGTTCCGCTGCTATTTTTCACATAACCTTCAATCTTTTTTCCACTTGTCAGATAAAAATCTACATTCGAACTTCCACTTGAAATATTAGTCTTAGATGTACCAATATATGTGGATTTATAATCAGGCTGAACAATAATACCATAATCATTACCAGATGGAAGGCCATGAATTGAATAGGTACCATCTGAATTTGCGTATTGGCCTACATCAACTTGTAGAGTATCTGATGTTACACTAATCCACATCTTTTCATTAAGGATTGTATGATTATTTTCATCTCTTATAGTACCTGCAATACTTAATCCATCACTTAAAGTAATATTTACATTTTCCTGATCTTCAATTAATGTGCTTACACTAGATGCGAGTTTTCTATCTCTAACAGTACCAGCAGTACCAAAGAAAAATGGAACATCAACATTTGGTTTCATTGCTTTAATTTTAAAATCATTAGCACTGCTTAAACCTTTAATAATATATGTACCATCATTTAAACTAAGGCTGGAGCGGACAGAACTGCTGCTGTCTGATGCTGCTTCAACATAAACATCCTTAACTCCTTTTAGATACTCATCTAAGATTTTTCCTGAAATTACTTTTCCTGGGTCTAATGTAAAGTTTACATTATAAATTTTTGCAGTAATAGAAGTATCAATAAGATTCGCATCATCTGAGTTGTAAACATCGTTATAATATTGTGTAAGGTATTTATCAGACCATACGTGAACTCTGTAATCAGGAGCCTTTTCTAAGCCTGTAATAGTGTATGAATCTGCAAAAGGTTCTGAACTGACAACAGTTTTTTGAACTTCAGCACCTCCCTGAGAACCTGTTGATTCAGATACAATGTCAACCCATGCCTTATCGCCATATTCAGCAACAGATGGGAAGGTCACTTCACCTGCAATTGTTGCAACATCTGATGTTAGTGTAATATCAATTCCAGTTGCGTTTATTGTTGACAGATCAATAATATCTGCATCTAATATACTTGTTTTTTCATTATAAATTTGATCTGGATAATCATTTGAATATATTTGCATTCTATAATCTGAATAATTTTTAAGACCTGTAACAGTATATTGTTTATCAGATCCATCACCAATAATTTCATGTATTTGGGAGTCATTGCCTTCAGTTGTAAAGACAAGAATATTTACCTTTTTATCTTGTTCAAGTCCATGAATAATACCGCAAATTTGACGTTCTGGTACTTCAAGACTAAAATTGACATCAGAGACATCATTATAAAGCATAATATTTTCAATTGTGGAATCAATGTAAGTATTTGAAGAGATAAAAACAGTATATTTGCCAGTTGGAAGGCCTGTAATTTCATAATTATAGTTATTGTTTTTATTTGTTACAGCACTTCCACTTGCTCCTTTATCAGAATATGCAATTACTAAAATCCCATTTGCAGGACTGCCTTCATATGTTACCTTTCCAGTAATCTTAAAACCTTCAACTATCAAAATATTTCTAACATCATCAGTTGATGGAGCTATTCCTTCAGCTTCATCCCAAGTATATACTGTTGTATTTGGTCTTGTAGAATTATAATATGCACTTTGATAACCAGATAGATCAACTTTAATTATATAGTCATTAATAGTTTCATCAAGACCAGTTAATTCAAAAGAACCATTAGAATCTGTTTGAATCATACCGCCTTCACTGCTAGTTGATTTTGATCGAATATCAACCCAAATATTTGCAGCATTAATAATATTACCATTATTATTAATTTTTACCTGACCTTTAATAATACCGCCTTCATCAAGCATAAAATTAATACTGTCAACATCACCATTTTCTAAAGAAATTAATGAAGCTGAATCTTTTTCATCTTTTGTTTTTAAGTAATAATATTGGGGAGGGTAATAATCTGAAAAACTGGCAGCAATATAATCCCTTGCAAAAGGAAGATTTGTTATTGTGTAGTTTCCATCAGTATCACTTGTTGCAAAGCCCTGTTTTAAAGCAGGTGAAGAATATGAATATGCTGTAATATTAACATTTGGAACTGGAATACCATATTTATCTGAAACAATTCCAGAAATTGAGGAGCTTTTCTTTAAATAGAAATTTATATTAGTGCTGTTATCAGCAGATATTCGACTTGCCTGATTTTCAACTGATACCTGATTATAAGCTTGATATGGATATTGTATTGATGGAACCTCAACAATATAACCTTTTGTCAAAAGTTCAGGTTCTGAAACAACTGTAAGGCCTGTTATTGTATATTGCCCATTTTCATCAGTAAAGTTTCCATTTTCTTTATCTAATTCTTCTGATCTGGCATTGACCCATATTCCTCTGACTGGAATATGATCAGAATTATATACATGCCCCTTTATTGAACCTTCACTGCAAAGTACTATATCAATATTTTCTGCAAGCGGGGATTCTGTTGGAGTTACTTGTGCTGCTTTTTCCCATTTGTTTACACTATCACCACAAACTGGAATATATAATGTTGGCTGCTGAGTTTTTGGAATAGAATAATAATATTCTGCATTATTATGAAATACATAAATTCTATAGTCATTTGCATCTTTTAAGCCAGTAATTGTATAATAACCTGATTCATCAGTTGTTGCAAATGCAATAAAAAAGCCTGCGGATTCACTTATCGCAATAACTTCAAAGTTACTATAGCCTGATACTCCATTATGTATTCTTCCTTTTACTCCAAGTTGGGGAGTTTTCCTGAGAACAATATCAAGATTTGACACATCAGCGTTTAATGTTGAAATAGTATCTGCATAATCATATGACTGCTTTTTGTTATAATATTGATCAAAGAAATTATTATTTCCAAATGGCGGGTAAATATGCATTACATAGCCCTTTGTTGCTGGAAGGCCATTTATTGTATAATTACCATTTTGATCAGTTAATGTAAATGCTGCTGGTTCATTTGAAGAAAGCCATAGCTCTATCATAGCTTTTTCTAATGGTACTCCAGTATTAATACCATTTGAATCACCAGCTAATACTTTGCCAGATATTTGCCTGCCGCTGACTTTAATATAAGATAATTTTTGCTTTGTTTTTGAATTAGCTCCAGTTGTAAGAGTAAGGCTTACAGTGTAATTTCCAGCAGTTGAATATAAATGAGAGGTTGTTTTATCACTGCTTGTTGATCCATCTCCAAAATCCCATAAATAGGTGGCATTAGAAATTATATTTGAATTGCAGTCAAAATTAACAATTTCTCCTTTTTTGATTTTTGTTTTGTCAGCATAAAAATTTAAATAAATTGTTTCAGGCTGAACAATTATATTATCGCTTTTAATAACAGTATCTGTAAGACCACCCATGCCAGTTACAGTAAGAGTTACAGTATATTGGCCTGGATCAGTATATTGATGAACAGGGTATTTACTTGAGCTTTTTGGGGTATTATCTCCAAAATCCCAAAGCCATGAATTTATTTCATCACCAGGATAATCATTGTTAACAAGCGAATTATCATAAAATTCAATATTTAATGGAACAGTTCCTATTGTATAATTTACACTAAAATCAGCAGTTGGAGAATTTACCTCTCTAAAATAAACCTGAATTAATTGATCCTTGTTAATGTTTTGGAATTGATATATTGGAACAGGACCCTTAGAAAGTGAATTTATTTTAACATCCTCAAGCTCGTATCCAATATTTGATGAAATAATATATAGCTGATTCGCACCTGCGTTTACTTCAACATTTCCTGAAGGGTTTATTGTTCCGCCAGTTTCAACTTCTGATGTAATTAAATATTTATCAGGCGGCCCAAATAAAACTGTTAATGTATGAGGTTCTTTAACTGCATAAAAAATAAATCTTGGCATAGCTGCTTTAAGCTTTCCATCAATCCAGACTTCTTTGACAACATTGCCAATAACAGGTTTCATTCTCAAAGTTATTTGATCATTTTTAAATACAACAGGATTTGTTGGAGTAATTGAACCTGCACCTTCAGCAAGTGTTTTAATTAGATATTTAGCTCTTGACATAGTAAAAGTAAATGTTTCAATATCAGTAAGCATTCCATCACTTGCTGCAATTGTAATACTTAATGACCCAAATTCGTCAGCAACAGGTGTTATTTCTATCAACCTGTTATTGCCAGATCCTAAAATTTGTATATTATTGTTTGGTACAATAGTTTGATTTGAAGATTGAGCAAATAATGAAAAATCAATTGGTTCAGTGTCAACATCAGTAACAGTAATAGGAATGGAATGAACAATTGTATCTTCATCTGAAAATTGATCAGGTATTTTTGATAATTTTGGGGCATCATTTTCTTCAATTATTTCAAGCGTAAATTTTCTTATACTTGTATGTAAATCATCGATTGCTGCAATTGTTATTGTTAAAAATCCATATTCATTAGCACATGGTGTAATAGCAATAGTTCTTGATCCACCTGTACCGCTTATGACAATATTAGAATTAAGAACTATAGTTTGATTTGATGATTCAGCAAACATTTGAATTGCATCTAATTCAGTATCAAGATCAGCCAATGTGATATTTATTGGCTGAATAGCTGTATCTTCTTGTGTAATAATATTTTCTATATATGAAATTTTTGGCGGGAAAGGGCCGACTTTGACATTTATTCCAAAATTTTTACTAACAAAACAGTTTGCATCATTTATTGAAATAACTAAAAAACATACTGTTAGTATAATATAAAGGCCTGATAAAAAAAATTTTTTCATGATCGCCTCTTATGCTTTTGATTATTTAAGATTTTCATAGATTGTGTCCATTTTGATCTTAAATTAACTTGGGTGCAACACAAAAACGTTGCACTTTATTAATTTAATTATTTTAGTGCATTTTTTAGCCCTGAAAGATGAATTACTATTTTGTGGTTATAGTACTTATTAACAATTTAACATCATTTACTATACTAAACATATTTGAAGGTCTGAAATGTTCTTGAATAGATACTATAACCTCCCATTTTTTATTTAAATATTTTTTTTTATTTGGAATATTAACAAATACTTTTAATGGAATTGTTTGTTTTGGATTAGAAGTAAGATGCTTTTTTTCAAAAGAAATCCATTTTTTGGATGGAATTTCATCATATCCATCTTCAATATCCAGACCAAGATTAGAAGGTTTATACGTCTTAACTTTAAAACTAATTACTGCATTTGATTTATTTTTGATATTAATTGATTGAGGGCATTCAATAGATTTACCTAATGGAACATTTTTCCAATAATATAACGTAGGCTTAACATTTAGACCGCTTGCATTAACAAAAGTTATTAAAAATATTAAATAAACAAATTGAAAAACTAAAAAAGCTTTTATTTTTTTATAAAGCATTTTTTAATCCAATATATCAATAATTTATTATGTTCGATAATTTGTTAAAGTAATTTATAATTAATGAAACTAGTATGAATTTTTGAGATGAATAAAATTTATATCGGTTTTTTTTTTGCTAAACTTTACAACTTTTATTGTATAAAATAATTTTGAATAATGAATAATAAAGATAAAAAATCAAATACTATAAAATATCATCTTCCAACTTAGATTTTCAGCATTTTGTGTTGACCATATACTTCAGATGAATAAAAAAAATAAAGTTGCGCCTAAAAGTTATATTATTAAACAGGCGACAAATTTATATTAATAATTTTTTGTCGCCTAAAATATATTTTATTAAATAGGCGATAAAAAAAATTAATATTTTTCTTGCGCCTAAATAACATTTTTGTTAAATAGGAGACAAATAATATAGATTATAGTTATTTTTAATCTACATAATAACCTTTTTAGGTGATTTCCGAAAAAGAATTTACCAAAGTCTTAATTCCCCCCTTGAGGGGGGTTAGGGGGGTGTTCGTATTAATGGTACAAACTCAAAAACACCCCCCTAACCCCCCTCAAGGGGGG
>Ga0272440_1003829_pt1 | contig 11045 bp, 11 predicted proteins | sample SSMMMBAug17_FD_192440 | JGI IMG/M metagenome (GOLD analysis project Ga0272440, IMG submission 192440) | Marine sediment archaeal communities from Little Sippewissett salt marsh, Falmouth, MA, United States - SSM-MMB-Aug17 | ecosystem: Environmental > Aquatic > Marine > Wetlands > Sediment ... | reverse complement strand
AGCTGGATGCACACAAGAAAGAACTTCAATCGAAAGGTACGTTTGATTCATCCGCAGGCGCGGAACTGAAACGAAAAGCGTTTGACGCGGTGGTCGGCCAATTAACGCAGCCTGCGAAACAAGCACTGAAAAAAGTGCTTGGGATAACTGATCGGGAAATCTCCGAAATGATCGAGCATCAGGTGAAAAAAAATAAGGAGGCAATATGAAAAAACGAATATGGGGAGGTCTGTGTGCACTATTGCTCATCATGGTGGTGTTCAGCTGCACACGCCATGCCCTATTATATGAGGAAGATCCTATCTGGTTGACGAAGGCTTTGATTCTGGCAGAAGAAGAGATTAAAGAGTTACCAGGGGACTACCAGCACCATATATGGATTATCGAAGCGCTTAAATATAGTGGCGTTTCTGGGCTTTTTCTGAAAGACGAGACAAGTTGGTGTGCTGCAGCAATGAACACCATTCTGAAAGATTGCGGAATTGTCGGGACTGGCAGCGCGCAAGCCGCTAGCTTTCTGAAGTGGGGACATTCCGTTTCACCTAGAAAGGGTGGCATTGCGGTTTTTCTTTCGAGCGGGTACTACCATGTCACGATAATGCTGGAGGAAAAAACCTACGAACTGAACAGCGGGCCACATTATAAGTGCATTGGCGGAAACCAAAGCGACGCTTACCAGGAAGGATGGCAAAGGGCCTCTGACCTGGTTGATGTCAGATGGCCTGGAAAGGGGGACAAAATGCGCGAACAGGCAAAAACCTGGCTAGAGGGCGCTGCGAATGTAGCAGGTATCTCCAGCGTGGTGGACGTTGACGACAAAGATCCAAATACATTACTGCTACCATTGCCGCGCATGTCCATTGATGTTTTGCCTTCTGTGGTCCGCCGGAAACCTCAGCGGTTCCGGTGCGATGAAAAGGGCGACGTTGTTTTTCAGACGCATGAGGTTAAGCTGGAAACGCGAAACACCATTCGAGTGGCTGAATCTGATGCGGGCCGGCTGGATGATCTGACCTCGAAATTTATCGCGGCTTTCCCAAAGTACAAGGACACGCCTGGGGGCTATCCGGTTTTGATAGAACCCTCAAAGGTTGATTATGGGGGGTTTCAATACCGGATGGTTGATGTCCTTACGCAACGTGAAACCGTTATTTGGGTTTCTTTCCGTTTTGGAATTTACGAAATCGTTCAGCGCAATCCTTTGAAAGATATCGGGGTTGACGTGGGAATAAATGGGGGGTTCAATGTCAGTTGAGATTACATTACAGGATGGCGTTTCCGGTATTGTGACCGGAGCGCAAGAAGGAAAAGCGTTGATCACTGGGTACTGTTCCAAAGGCGTACCAGGGCAGGCCTATTATATTGGGGCATCCACCGATATCCCCGAAGTGCTTGGTGCCGGTCCTTTGGTGGACCGATTGCAGGATGTTTTTTCGGTTGCAGATGATGCGGTGGTGATTGCAGTGCCGGCGCCAACGGCAACCTTTGCAAATAGCCTGGGGCAGATTGATATCTCGCCTGCTGGTGTGACCGGTGAAGCCTTGTTTGATGTTGCGATTGAAAACTTTGGCGAGGCTTCTATTCACAAGCATGCGAAAGATTTGGCTGTAACAGGGACCAACAGTGGCGACGGTGCAGAGTTCCCAATGAACGACGGCGAACATTATCGGTATTCCCCAGAGACAGGCGCCTTTGAGATCGATTACTACATTGAAAGGGTTGCAGCTCGTGTTCAATACGACAGCCAGACGAATGGTTCTTTTGATGGGGAACTTTTTTTTATTGACGGTGTGCTTGAGATTCCAGCGCCAGAGGCCACGAATATCGTTATCAAATCATGGGAAAACAACGTTGAACGTGTGTTGACCGAAGGGGTGGACTATACACGAGATATGCTGGTGTATTTTCGTCTCCAGATAGAAACGTTGGATACAATTAAAATCCCCAGGTATGCCGGAGATTTTTCTGTTTCCATGCAATACAAATATTCTGAATTCGAACAGGGAACAAAAACTGTTGCGCTACCCAAATATGTTCAGAATGTCCGACTGACACCAGACCTTTTATATCATATTGAGTATGATCCTGTGCGTGAAGCCAATATCTTGCACATTGATGCGCCAATGCCTGAAAACCTGACTTGCACATGGGAATCTGAAGTTGATGCCCATTTTGAAAAAAGCAGGGAAGCCGCTCCGGAGTTAAAAATGGTGGGGATCGGAAAAAAAGCGTGTTCCCTTGTCTTGCTCTTTGGTGAAGCTGGTGGGCTTGTCCCTACTTTTTCAGGGGGTGCAGGGGGAGTTCTGCCTCCGGCTGCAGGTCCTGTCATAGAGCACGAAACGAATTGGAGTGTCGCCAGCTATCAAGTGTCTTATGATGGAGGCAATACCTATAGTGTTTCAAAGAAAGTGCCTTATGATGGGAGACTGGAACTTGAAGAGATTGGCATTTCAGTCATTGTGCCGGAAACACCTTTGCTTTTGGGAGGCGATCGGTATGCTATTGACGTCGCTGAACCGACTGTTGCAGCATCTGATGTGATGGCTGCCATTGAAGATCCGTTGGATGAAAACGATGTCGAGTTTGTTGCGGTTTGTGGCGCGATGCCATCAGACTCATGGCCGGTATGGTCACAGAAGGCAGATGACTTATGGGCAAAACATCGGCCCACCTTTTTCTTGATGGAATATCGCAAACCGGCAAAGGGCGAATCTGTTGACAACTGGGTTTCGGTCTTGCTTGCCGAGCGTGTGCAGTTTGCCCATCCGTTTCTTGCGTGTTGTCCTGCATATGGCAATGTTTCTGGCAATACAAGAAATTTGATGGGGCTTCTTGCCGGACGACTTTTGAGCATTCCGGTGATGCGCTCAATTGGCAGGGTTCGTGATGGGGGACTGGCAACCGTTCAATTGCCTGAAGGCTATAATGAAAGTCATCAGAAAGTTCTTGAAGATGCCGGCTACATTACAGCCAAAAACATAACCGGCCTTAAAAATCCTTATTTTGGGAGTGCCAGAACCCTGGCAGAAGAAAACAGCGATTTTCGATATATCGAAATCTTGCGCGTCGTATTCAAAGCATGCCGACTTGCACGGTTGCGCGCATTGAATAGTATCCATGACGAGTCGGGTGATCCTTTGCTGGGCAGTGATGCCTCTGGCATTGCGTACTTAAAGAGCAACCTGGAAAGTGCTGTTGGCACGATGAAAACAGCAATTCCAAAAGAAATCGTTGATTTTGTGATTACGATCCCGAACGGCCAGGACATTGTGAACAATGGCTTGCGTCTGGGCCTTCGTTTGATTGGGATTCCAATCATCAGGGAACTGGAAATATTTGCATCGTACACTTACGCCGGGTCAACGTTTGATCCGAGATTGGAGGCGGTATCATGATCAATGGCAGATACTATGATTGGGAAAGTGTTACCATTACCGGACCTTCTGGCGAGGTGATTGGCATCACCGATATTAATTATTCTGATGAAAAAGGGGCAGAACCTCGCTATGGGAAGGGTGGAGTGCCTTATGGCTATGGAAACAAGAATTACAAAGCCAGTGGCAATATGACCCTGTCTCTTGATGAGGCGGAAAGGCTGCGATTGTCTCTAATAGGAAGTTTCTACAATGGGACGTTCAATATTGTGGTCAATTATGATGTGCCTGGGAAAGGCCTTGTCACAGACGTATTAAGAGATTGCAAGATAACAAAGGTGGATACTTCGGCAGCGCAGGATGATGATAATGCCGGCGCGCGGAAGATTGATTTTAATATATTTTCGCCCATTGAATGGAATGGGACTGCGGCGGTATAGGTGAAAACATGGAAGATAAAACAAAAATAGAAAAAAACGATAAAGGCGTTGAATACTACCCCATCAACGGCGAATTTAGAAAGCTATCAGGGGACACGGTGCAATGGTGCTTTCGAGTGAAAGAACCTCAGGTATCAGCCATTGACCGATTCCAGGCAGAAGCGCAAAAGGGGAAGTCTGAAAGCGCATTGAATCAGAACTTGGTGCTGAGTATCATATGGCCAGAAGACCGGCAGGACTTTTTGGAAATGAATAAGCAATACCCAGGTATTGGAAACAGCATTGCCAAAAAAGCCATTGCTGCCAAGGGGTTTTCGGGAAACGCATAGGCCAGTTGACGCCAACGCGCAAATTACAGGCGTTAATTCGGTTCTGGACAGGGCGAGCTGCTGCTGACGACTTTGCCGAATTTGAGACGCAACTGGCAGAAGCACATTATTTGAAGGAACAATTTTACCAGCCTTTCATGGCGATGCTAGGGGCAAAAAAATAATATGGACACCATCTTTAACGTGCAAGCCCTCTTGTCATTGACTGACATGATGAGCGGTCCCTTATCCAGGGCGCAGGGCAAGATCAATTCTACAAAGAAAGACGTTAAAAGTTTTTCTGACAGAATGGGTTTGCTTGCAAAACAAATGTCCGTCTTTGCAGTGATCGCCGCAGGGGTCCTTTTTGGCATCGGCTCATCTGTTTCTGCCGCTGGGGATTTCCAGTCTGCGATTGCGAAGGTGGGGGCAGTTTCCAATGCCTCTGCCAGCGATATGGCTGCCCTTGAATCATCAGCTTTGGGGCTTGGGAAGACAACGGCATTTTCGGCAGTCCAGGCGGCTGAAGGACAAAAGTATCTTGCAATGGCCGGGTTTGATACGACCCAGACAATTGCAGCCATGCCAGGTGTTTTAAATCTGGCATCAGCAGCACAAGAAGACTTGGGGAATACTGCAAATATTGCCTCCAATATTATGAGCGGCTTTGGTATTGAAGCAGATAAAATGCCGATGATCGCTGACCAACTCACTCGAACATTTACCTCCTCTAATACGACACTTGCAGGATTGGGACAAACAATGGCCAACGTCGCGCCGGTGGCATCGGCAGCTGGTGCGAGTCTGGCCGAAGTGTCCGCCATGGCTGGGACATTGGGCAATGTCGGCGTTGATGCCTCAGCCGCTGGGACGCATTTGAAAATCATGTTCACAAAACTGATGGCGCCCACTCGAATGACAAGCGATGCGTTGAAAAAATTGGGCGTGACAACGCTGGATGCCTCAGGGAATATGCTTCCCATGTTCGATATCTTACAGCAGATTGAAACGGCAACATCAAGTATGGGGACCGGCACACGTGGGGAGTATCTCAAGAAAATATTTGGTGGTGAGGCTGTCAGCTCTGCCACTGCTCTCTTGAAAAATGGGGTTTCTAGTATACGCAAGTTTGCCAGCGATATTGAGAATGGCAGTTTGGCCGCAGCAACTGTGGCCACGCGACAACTGGATAATCTTCCTGGAAAATTGACTTTGTTGTCTTCTGCATGGGAAGGCTTGAAAATTAGTATCGGCGATGTGTTCTTGCCGGTGGCTGAGGGGGTTGTGAGTGCGTTGACTTCTGTCATTAGCGTGCTTTCCGCCATAGCCTCTCATCCAATAGGCAGATGGCTGTTGATGGTTGTCGGAGCCTTATCGACGATTGTTGTTGCGGTCACTGGTTTTGCGGGTGCATGGGCTGCTGTTACCAGTGCGCTTGCCATTGTTGGACCGTTGGTTTCTGGTTTGGGGGTTTCCATTGGCGCTGTTTTTTGGCCGGTGACGCTGGTGGTCGCTGCTGTGTCTGGCTTGTATGTTGCCTGGCAGCACAATTTTTTGGGTATTCGGGATATTACCGCTTCAGTGTTTGGCTTTTTCCAAACGCATGGCATGACCATATTGAAAGCGCTTGGGCTTGCCATTGCTGTGATCGCCTCTCCGATTTCGGCGCTTGCTGCTGCGGCGTATGGTCTTTATACAGCCTGGCAAAACAATTTTGGAGGGATTCGGGATATTACGTATTCTGTCATCGAATCTATTAAGGGCTTTTTTGCAGGCTTGAATTTATTTGAGTATGGGAAAAACATGATTGCAACGCTGACTGATGGCGTTAAATCAATGATTATGCAGCCTTATGAAGCGGTCAAAGGGGTTTTTTCAAAGGTTAGCAATCTGTTTTCTAATTCTGATGCAAAAGAAGGCCCATTAAGTACATTAACACAGAATGGACGAAATATTCTAGCGACGATGGTCACCGGCATCCAGGCGGAAACGCCCAGGTTTACTGAGGAAATGAGTCAGGCACTGGGCAAATGGGAGGCGCCTGTGACAAATAATAATAAAATTGAAAATAATGAAAAACAACAGGTGATTACTATATCTATTGAGCGGGTTGAATTGCCTGGGGTTTGCGATGGGCAAACGTTTGTGGATGATTTGTTTGCTTATGTGAGGGCGTATACATGAAACTCCTATTCGACGACGGCACCATCACATTAGGCAGGGAAGAAATTCCCGCCATATTGACACGCATGCAAATCCGTGGGTCGGTGGTGTTCGATTCTCCATCAGTGGACTCACTGAGTGGAAGCAACAAATCACCGATGGGGTTTTCTGACGCTGATATTACCGTGTCAATGGTGCTGTTGAGTGACGACGACGGCACATGTTACGATCGGCTTCGACAGGTGAACCAGATTTTTGCCTCGGTGGATGAAATTGCAAACCCAAAAGTATACAACATTTTTAATTCCCATTGTAATTCCCGCAATATTCAGCGGGTGGTTTTTAGCGAACTAACATCGAGCGAGAGTGATCAGGACGACACGATTGATGTGAGCCTGTCATTCGTGGAATATCAACATGGTGTGGTGAAAAAAGAAATCAGTATATTGTCCGGTGAATCGCAAACCATTGAAACATCTATTGTCACGCCGGCACAGGAAATCGGGTTGGAGGCCATTACATGAAAACATATAGTCTTATGTCAATCGGAAAAGCGCAATACACTCGTTTGGGGAGGGTTCAGCTTGTGATGCATCGCTATGCGCCTTTGTCCACATGCTATGCTGAAATCCAGGACCCGGACGGTTCGCTGTTTGAAAAAATAACCGCTGATGAACCGGTCGCTTTTGCAATGGGGTATCGGGTGGGGTTGTCCCTGAAATGGGAGGGGACGATCCGAACGACAGAAAAACATGAAGATCGACTTCACATTTATTGCGTGGGACCAGAAAAAATATTTGAACAAAAAGTACAACAAGTGTGGTTGAACGAACAGCCGGAGAGAATTATCGAACAATTGGTGGGATATACTGGCTTTGGCATTGGGCAGATACAGCGCACAGGCTTGACACTACCGCGCTTTGTTGTGAAAAACAGAGCGATTTGGGAAGCTGAGAAACAACTTCAGCAAACAATGGAAACCCACGGTGTCGATACCTCTAAGGTCGCCTTCTGGATTGGCGCAAATGGTCTGATTCAATGGGGTACGCATGATGAAGCCGGGGACGTTGAGATTGTTTCTGGGGAAAATATGATTGCTTACCGGCGCAACGAAATTGAAGCGCTTTTAACTCCTAATTTGCGGGCATCTCAAAAGGTGCATATTATTGCGCCTGGCATGGACAAGGTGAGCAGAGCAGTCCGCGTATTGCACACAGTGGGCAAGAAAACGCGAACCTTTGTTCAGTTGGAGGAATAAGATGAATCACATGGACGCGCTAAAAAAATTTGTGGACCTCGCCACAGAAAAGGGGGGAGCCTCAAGGCTAGCTCGAATTGTTCGCGTGAAAGGCGCTCGGGCAGATGTCAAGATTGTGCGTAACGATGGGTCGATTGATGCGGACTTCCCTGAACTTCCCGATTGTCCGCTGCCATCCAGATTGACTGGAACGAGCGGGTATTATAGTGCGCCTGTTCCTGGTGCATTGTGTCTGGTGTCTTTTCCTTCTGAGGATATCAGCAAGCCCTATATTGTTGCTGTGTATTCTGATGTTGCCGCTGATGGGGTGACCCTTCGGAACGAGAACCAAGAAATTCAAATTACGGACAAAATTTCCTTGCGGACAAAAAACAGCAAGGTGGAGATTTCAACGGATGGGGTAACGGTTCAAACAGCCCTTGCCAATATAACAATAAACGACACAGGTGTCGCGCTAACCGCTGTATCGTTCACATTAAATGGGGAGATGGTTGTCAATGGCACAATCAACTGTTCAGGGCCAGTTACCGCTCCAAACATCCCTTGAGGACTTTGGGGCGGACTTTCTGGTTGACAAAAATTATGATCCTGTTCTGCTTGCGACAGGTGAGCCGGTCATGACTTCAGGCACGGAGACCGTTGCACAAGATGTGCGCCTTGCCATGAAAACACCTCAAGGTGCGCTGTTCTACGATCCTGACTTTGGCAGTGGACTTCTCTCTTACGTGCACGAGGAACGGACGGACGCCAATGACCGCCATTTTGAAATGGATATCATTGACTGTATCCTGTCTGACCCTCGGGTTGAATACCATACCGCACGAGCGAAGGTGGTGACCTCAATGGAAAAGGTTGTGGCCGAGTGCGCGTTTGAAGTGGCGGGCACCAATATCAATAATCAATACCGAATTGAGGTGGGTCAAACGGTGGAGGTCTTATGAATTTTTTTCAAAAGAGCGTGGATGAGATTAAACAAGGGATGTTGGCTTCCATCCAATCGGCACAGGAAAACGGCAACTTGCCCAAAGTGTTGAATTTTTACCGTGGGCCTTTTCGCGGACTGGTTGAATTGTGGTCATTTGGCTTATACCAGATCTATGGGGTTTTAGACCGTGCGATTCAGCAGGCGGTGCCGATGCTGGCCGATGAAGCAGAATGGATGCAACAGCACATTGAACAAGTCGGATTGACGCGAAAGTCGGCACGACGTGCATCCGGAAGGCTATGGCTAGAGCGATCTGACTCCAGTGGTAATTGGGTGGTGCCCTCTGGCCGCGTTTTTTCGACACTTCCGGATGGCAATGGGGAAGAATACCGCTTTCTTTCTATACAGGACGAAATTATTCCAGATGGGGTGCTTTTTGCTGAAATTTCGGTAACAGCAGAAAAGGAGGGGACACAATACAATGTTGCCCCTTTCACTATCACCGAAATGAAAACCCATATCCCTGGTATTGAAAAAGTTGAAAACCGATATGATTGGATCGATGTTGAGGGCACTGATACAGAAAGTATTGAAGATATGCGCGACAGATACGTTCTCGCCTGGAAAGGCCTGGGCGGTGCAAACAAGCATGCGTATAAATCTTGGGCCTTATCTGTGGCAGGAGTGCATACGGTTGAGGTGATCGACAATCATCCGCGTGGCCAGGGCACCATTGACGTGTTGATTCTTGGGAGTGCTGGACTGCCTGGGACGCAACTGATTGAGGATGTGTCATCAGTGATCGAAAGCAATCGACCGATCAATGACGATGTGGCTGTCTCAGGGCCGACAGTAAAAGAGGTTTATATTTCGCTTACGCTGGTTGTCATTGATGACACCATTGGAAGCATGGTGGCAGATGTCAAAAACGTCCTGAATCAGTTGTTCGACCCTTTGGAGGGGCTGGGGATCGGGGTGGATGTATCCCGTGACCGGCTCATTGCAGATTGCATGGGTGTCGATCCAAAGATTAAGCGTATTGAATGGACCTTACCGACCTGGGACGAAAACGGAATTATCTCTGTTGCAGACAACGAAATTGCGGTCTTGGGGGAAGCACCAACGGTTACATGGGAAAAGGAGACCACATGATTTTTTCGTATTTTCAAGGCCTAAACTGGCCATTGATGCAGTCTCAAATCTGGACTGGACTGATTCAGGCATGCGCGCTGTCGATGGACGCGGTTTTGCCTGATATCGGCACCACTCGTGATTTATATTTACCCTGGGTTTCGCCGGATGCCCATGCCAGTTCCAGGGGGATGGTCCAACTGCCATATGAAGCAACAGACGCATATTATCAACGGATTCGCTCGGCTTACACCTTTTGGAAGAAAATCCATTCGCCTGAAAATATTGAGATTGGAAAAATTAACGAATACACCGGTGATAAATGGGCGGAATTCAATCTTGAAATTAATCAACAGAAGACTTTGGAAGAAATTGAAACGCTTCTTCGGTTTCTTCTTGATATCAAACCGGCGCGGTCGCGCCTGAAAGGAGTTTTATATATGTCTGATTTTCTGGTTACAAAGGAACATACCCACACCGGCGACGATGACGGGGCGGTTCTCGACCATCAACAATTGCATAATTGCGGGAGCGTTACACATGATATTCTGGAAACACAATTGGCCGCGGTGATGCAGACACCACCGGTTTTTAATGCACAAGCATTTCTTAGAATCCAGGCGCTTGATAATGATCCCTATACGCCAACATTTCAAGAGGCTGCAGTTATTGTCTGCGCTTTCCAATGGAATCAGGATCATTATAAGGATGTGATTTGCCGGCCCATGGTGAGCTTTGAGCTGATTTATGACCCGAACCTGACGCCTCCGGCTTCTGTGAATCCATTCGATGTTGACATGAGGTTTATTGTCAATGGTGTTGAGGAAAGTACTGAGACGCGAACGTTTACCGTGATGGGGGGAAAAGAAGCTTATGCCAGGCCTCTTAGGTTGGAGCACGGGCAAAGGATTTCCTTAGAGATGAGAAGTGGGCATCAAAAAGTATATATTCAAAACATATATTTTGAGATTCTTCCTGTTGTCATCGAAGATTCTGACGACAATGCGGGGCTTTCTACGCCACAGCGTTTGAAAATATAAGAAAGGGGGACGAATGATTTCTCATAAACACGCGCAAATCACAGGCTACCGGTTTTCAGAAGTAGACCCTGATGATCTGATTGATGGTCTGATTTTTATCAGGCTTCCTGATCTTTCGGTCTATGTTTGCAAAGATAAGGTCTTCCAACCTGTCAGTGCAAAGGGGACGCGACTGGTTACCACGAAAAGCAAGGACGGACATGGGCTTGTTGTCGGGGATTGGGTGGGTGCCAATTATGAAAAAACAAGCGCGAACCCGATCGGCGTGGTCACATTTGTTGATGGTCGCTTTTTCGAGGTCCAACTTGCAGGACCGTGGGAGCATACCGGCTTGCCTGCTGGCTCTATTGGCTCGCCTTTGTATCTCCAAGCGGATGGGAGTGTCGGCCTTGCTGAAACAAATTCA
>Ga0272440_1003828_pt1 | contig 11047 bp, 6 predicted proteins | sample SSMMMBAug17_FD_192440 | JGI IMG/M metagenome (GOLD analysis project Ga0272440, IMG submission 192440) | Marine sediment archaeal communities from Little Sippewissett salt marsh, Falmouth, MA, United States - SSM-MMB-Aug17 | ecosystem: Environmental > Aquatic > Marine > Wetlands > Sediment ... | reverse complement strand
GGTCAATTCTTTTTGTGATCAGTTGACAATTTCTGCAAGCACAAAATTCTATCAATCTTTGGCACATTTTACACGCGGTGCATTGATGTGCGAAAATATGCGCATTGATGGTTTTACACGGGGGCAAGAGACCACAAGAAGAATGATGGAAGCCTGCGGATCATTGGATCTTGAACCAGGCTATTTTACATTGAAGGAGGGCGTTGTCGAAGAAAAACCATCAAAGCAAATACCTTCACATTGTTATACCTGCGGCGCTCTGTGCGGCATGACTGCAAAATTAAAAGATGGTATCCTGACTGGAGTTTCAGGGCTTTCCGGTGATCCCAAGGGTGATGGCAAACTTTGTGTTAAGGGGGCATCTTCCCCAAATCATTTGTATTCACCTTACAGACTTAAAGTGCCCTTAATTAAGGAAAATGGTCGGTTTCGCAAGGCAAGCTGGTGTGAAGCACTTGATGCTGTTTCTGCGGGGATTAAACGCATAGGGCCCGAAAAATTGGGGTTTTTCAGAGGAAATGATTTTCTCAATTGGATACATGAAGGGCTTTTTGATCATTTGGGATGCCCCAAAATGACCCATAGACCCATGTGTGATAATTCCAACCGCATGTCAAATGAATATAATCTTAATGATAAAAGGCCTTGGATTAATTATGAGAAAGCGGATTATATTATCCATTTTGGCATGAATGAATTTGCAACTTCCTATGGGCAACGAAAAGTCTCACAATTGAAATCTGCCCTTAAGAAGGGTGCAAAGCTGGTAGTGTTTGATCCCAGAAGGTCTGAAACAGCCGAAGCGGCTTCAGAATGGATTCCTGTAAAACCGGCAACAGATGGCGCAGTCGCACTTGCCATGTGTTATGTTATTATCGAAAAAGAACTTTATAACAAAGATTTTGTCATCAATTGGACACATGGGTTTGATGAATTCAAAAACAGAGTCCTTGGCAATGAAGATGGTATCCCCAGAACGCCCGACTGGGCTGCTGAAATCAGTGGTGTACCTTCAAGTACCATTGAACGAATTGCTGTTGAATTTGCTATGGCTGAAAATAAAGGTGTGCTTTCATGGACTGGTGTGGCGCAGGTTCCCAATGGCATGTATGGAACTGCTGCTCTACAGGCGTTGAATGGATTGTGTGGTACATTTGATGCCCCTGGCGGCCCATCTCTTCCTTTTAAAAGAAAACTTAAATCGCCATGGGGAGAGGGACAGGAGAAACCTCCAAAAAGTTCTGCTCCCAAACTTCATAAACAGCGGATGTGGTCTGGATGGGTGCCGGCAAAAACCTTGTCTGCTGTGGAAGAAGGCAAGCTCAGAGGCATGATTCTATATTTTGGCGATCCGGTACTTTCCTGTGGTAATCAGGAAGATTCCATTAAAGCCATAGAAAAAATGGAATTTAAAGCAGCCATCGAAGCATATATGTGTAACAGTGCCCTGTTATGTGATGTTATTCTTCCAGATGCCACATGGATGGAACAAAGTCAGATAAAGCCCGACTGGCTTTACGATGCATTCATTGCTTACTATGCTGAAATAGTAGAACCGATGTATGACACGATGCCTGTGTGGAAAATTATTGTGGCGCTCTCAAAAAAACTGGATTTAGGCACGTACTTTCCATGGGAGAATATTGAAGATGCGTTTCGGAACCAGATGAATGGGACCCCCTGGTCTTTTGATGAACTAAAGGCAAAAGGATTTATTATTACTGATAAAGCCGAATATTTTAAATATAAAAAATGGGGCAGTTTTAATCCGCCGGAAGGTTATGGCAGTTCAGGAAACAGCAAAACAGGGAAATACAATTTTGCAAACCCTGTTGCCAGGGAAAAAGGGCTGGATTATCTGCCAGATTACAAAGAACCTGATAAAGAATTGATGCCAGACAACGAATATCCATTTATTTATGGCAATTTCCGATCCCTTGGGCATGAACATTGTTCAACTTTCAACAATTATCATTTAATGAAAACCAATGGAACAAATGTTTTGTGGATGAATAAAATCGATGCCCGAGAACGTTCCATATCTAAAGGTGATAAGGTTAGACTCCAATCTCCCTGGGGCAAGGTAGAAATGGTTGCCAACCCAACATGGGCAATCATGAAGGGCGTGCTTGGCAGTGTTGGCGGTTTTGGTCATGTTCGCGGATTTGAAGGCGACCCCAAGTTTCCGGCGATGGGTGGTGTCAATTTTTCAAGTATTATGAAAACAGGTGCTGCAGACAAAGATGGCGGCACCACTTTGCTGAAATATGTAAAAACAAGAGTAGAAAAAATATAGCACACATGTTTCGAACCAAAAAGCTGGTTTCATAATCTACTATTTATGTTTAAATAATTTTTGAAGGAGAAAAAAATGAAAAAAAATGTTATCTGTTTTATGATGACACTCACTTTACTGTTAACATCTTCAGTAATTTTTGCTGCAGACAGCAAAATATCAGCAACCGCTTATAAAGCAGGAGAAGCTGTTCAGATCAGTGGAAAAATCAAACCCGGTCAGGATTTGTATATCGCTATTGCACAGCAGAAAATGTTTGCACCTGTTGATACCAATGGGGTCCATGAAATTAAAAAGTTTAAAAGTGTGAGTCAGAAAATCGGGTTTTCCATGGATACTAAAATCCCCCCTTTATATTATGTGATCACCAATGTACCTGAAAAATTCGGTCAGACAGACAAAAAGAAATTTGGCGGACCTTCTGTTATTTTGGGCAAAGATGGCGGAATTTTCAGCACAAAAATGTTTTACCTAAAGAAAAAATTCAGTGAGATTGATACTGCATCGCGCAGTATGTTGGGCCCCATTCAATCCGATGAACAATGGAATCTATTCAGATATGCCAATGAAAATGCCTATGGTATTAATACAATTGTGAAAGAAGGTAACAGAAAAGGTAAAGTTGTTATTTTTTCAAGATCAGTTATTACCGATCAGTCAAGTGGCAATTATTGGGATAAAGGCACATCGATCAATCTGAATAAATCAACTGGTGAATATACAGTATCTTTTAAATCATTCAGACATACCCCCCCAAATACAAAATTTGATGTTTATGTCAATGGTGAAAAGATCGGTAATTTTTTAGTTGAGAAAAATGGGTTTTGGCTTTCCAAAGGTTTCAGATATATGAATCCATTATGGATTGTAATTGGTGCAATATTAGTTGGAACATATATGTCCATGATAGGTGCTGCTGGTGGTATGCTGATGGCAGCTTTTCAGGTATTGATTGTTAATACAATGGGACCTGTGGGGATTAACGCAGCCAATGTTTTAAAACCTTCCAACATGGCGCTGACATTGTTTTCACCATTAGGATCATTTTATCGGTACGCTGTTGTTGAAAAGCGGGTCGCATGGCCGGTTGGGCTTTCTTTTGGTGTGGGAATTTTTATCGGGTCTATCTGGCTGGGTAAATATGTATCAGCGGTTCTTCCCATGAAAGCCTATAAAGAATGGCTGGCAATTCTCGTTGTGCTCATGGGAATCAAAACATTATTGGAGATGACACCTTCAGCCATGAAAAAAAGAAAAAACATTAAGGCCATGACCCAAAAATTTAATGAAGAGATTGCAAACGCCAAAGCTGAAGGTCGTACAGCGCAAATGGGAAGTATTGAACCCATCACGACAGGTTTGACCCATTACAACTTTAAATTCTGGGGAGAAGAATTTCAAATTAATCCTCTGCTTTTTGCCATTCTCGGTGTTCTGATTGGTATTGTTTCAAGATCATTTGGTATCGGCGGTGGGTTCCTCTTAGTGCCGGCCATGACCACCTTAGGCGCGCTTCCAATGTATGTGGCGGTGCCCATTTCATTGATCGGAACCTGCTTTTCCAGTATCGGCTCTTTTATTGGATATCTGGTCACAGGATATCTGCCGGACATAACCCTTGCAGTCAGTATCATTATCGGTGGTTTTGTCGGTGGTATGCTTGGAAGCCGGGCACAGAAACTGTTTTCTGAAATGACCTTAAAAATCATTCTGGCAGCTACTTTGTTTTTCTTATTCTTCAGGTTTTTTAAACTTGAAATTTGGATATAAGCCTTGTTTAATAAATAAATGGTAAACAATTAAACCCGTGCAAATCATAATAAGGAATACTTGCAAATCAAGTTCCCCATTTATCTTGAACGTATAATCGTTTGGCACGTAGAGACGTAGCATGCTACGTCTCTACAGAACAAAAACCCCGATGAACATTTTTTCAAATGGGGAACTTATTTTCAGAGCTTTCCTAAGTATTGAATTTGTCACGGGTTTTTTTTTAAGGAATAGATATGGATGCTTTTCTAGATAAGGTATGGGAATCAATCGCATATTTTCTAAATAGAATGGTTGTGTTTTTGGATGCACGCCTTTCTCCCCTTGAAATATTTGGTCCTGGATTTGTCATCTTTTTACTTGCATTTCTGACTGTCGTCATCACAAGAGTATTCGCTAAATATTATGTGACGAAACGATATATTGCACTAAAAAAAGAATTTCTGCATTGGCATTCAATAAGAGAAGAAGCCCTGAAACATCCTGACCGAGAAAAGGGAAAGGCCCTTGCAAAAAATATTGATCAGGCGCAGTTAAACAAGGCTTATTATGATTATTTCTTTGAAAGTTTGTTAAAACATTTTATAACGAATTTACTTCCTATACTCCTAATGGCTTCATACGTGACACAAGTGTATACACCCGAAACACTTTTCAAACGATTTGGATCAAAATGGGTTTTTTCTATTTCTTTCGGCGATTTTTCCCAGGTGAATATCAGTTCTTTTTTTTGGTTTATCATATGTTTGATTTTATCATTTATTATGCTTTATGTCTCAAAAATAAAAAAACGAAAATAAAAATTTCGTTTTTTTAATCATCAAGCGATAGCACGTTCATGAGATATAAGGCCTAACCCGCCTAACCCTTTCAAGAATTGAAAGCTGTGCAACATTTTTTTGAAAACTTTTCTTGAAACCATTTGAAATAATTTGGTTATAAGACTGTTACAATAGATACAATACTGTTTTACAGGTTTTCGGACATTTGTCGAGAGCTTACATTTTTATTTGACGTGTATTTTTTTTTGTCATAAGTTGCGAATACCTTTTGAGTGTAACCAAAATGGCCGACAATTTTGGTTACACTCATACCTTTTTATACGCGAAAATGGATGATCGCTTACTTAGGAATGCTCGAAAAATAAGTTTCCCATTTATCTAGAACGTATAAGTGTTTTGCATCGTAGAGACGTAGCAAGCTACGTCTCTACAGTACAAAAACTCCTGACGAACATATTTTAGAAAGGGGAACTTATTTTCAGAGAAATCCTTACAGTTTATTTAAGCAGTTTTTTTAATAAACCCTTTCCAAAAAAGGAGGATAAATCCATGTTCAACAAAAATATTCAAACACTATGCTATATTTTTCTTCTATGTGTTTGTTTTGCTAATCCTTATGTTTGCTGTGAAGAATTAGCAGGAAAAACGATATGTATTTGTGAAGATGTGGCGGAATGGCCACCATATCATTATTTTAAACGTAAAAATGGAAAGAAAACAAAAGAGATTGTTGGTTATGGCATTGAGGTTCTAAATGAAATCTTTTATAAGAAGGGTATCAAGTATAACATCCAGCTTTTACCCTGGAAAAGATGTTTACATGATGTTACAATTGGAAAGAACTACCAAATGGCATTAAGTGGATCTTATAGCCTTGAAAGAGATCAAAATTTCTATTTGGTAAATTGGTACAAAACAACAGTCTATTATTTTTATTCGAAAAAACATTTCCCTGACGGCTTACAGATAAATAATTTATCCGATTTGAATAACTATCGATTATGTGGTCTGTTGGGATATAATTATAAATATCTTGGTGAATTTGAAAAAAAGATGGATAAAGGCGCTCGCAATTATGATGCAATGATAGAAAAACTACATAGAGGTCGATGTCATGTGACTTTTGAACAGTATGAAATTATTGCCGGATTTGCATCAATAGGGAAAAACTATTTAGGGGATAAGGATTTGGGGTATGCGAAATTGCCCGGTGTTCCGCCAACCTGGTTCAATATGATGATTTCAAAAAACTATGTGCATTCTTATGAGTTAAAAAAAGTTATTTCAGAAGGTATAGCAGAGATATTCTGGTCTGGAAAATATAAAACCATGTTAGACAAATATGGACTTATCGCTTTGCCTTGACATGTCTGAAAGAATAGTTTATTAATGATGATTTTATGTTTTGATATTAAAGGGGCCTGATGATGTTTATTAAGCCTTTCAGTAATTGCATATAAGAAAAAAATAAATAAAATGATAAAAAAAATCCAACATTTCATATTCATATCTGTGTTTGTGCTGATCATTACCGAATGCAATGCTACCGCATATCCCATATCTTTCAGTGATGATCAGGGCAGACAGATTACTGTTAATCAAAAACCAAAACGCGTTATTTCATTAGTTCCCGGTATTACTGAAATGATATTTTCAATGGGGGCGGGTGATGCTGTTTGCGGGGTAACTTACTTTGATACCTATCCAGGTGAAGCCACATTAAAAACAATTGTTGGTGGTTTTTTTACACCTTCTTTAAAACGTATTAATGAACTTCAACCCGATTATATTTTTGTTTCTGAATTGCATCAGTCCATCATTGATTACTATGCGTCAAAAAAATGTCAGTCAATTGTCTTTGCTCCAGCATCAATCAAAAAATCACTGACACATATTAAAATATTAGGTCAGATTTTCAACTGTTCTGAAAAGGCCACAAAATCAATCTCAAGAATACAAAAGCAGCTTGATTTTATTGCGAGCAAGGTGTCTGATATTCCCCGGAAAAAAAGAAAAAGAGTTATGCGGCTCATGGGGCGTGAACGCGTGATGACACCAGGATCTGACTCATTTCAAAATGAATTTATTCGTTTGGCAGGCGGCATCCCTCCAAATTTTACGAAGAAAGGACATATTGTATCTGTTTCGCTTGATGAATGGCAAAATTTTAATCCCCAGATTTTATATGGGTGTGGTTTTAATCAAGAATTGGGTAAAACTGTCTTGCAACAGCCGGGTTGGAAAGATGTTGATGCAATAACCAATTACCAGATTCATAATTTTCCTTGTGAGTTAACGTGCAGAGTATCCATACATTCTGCTTACTTTATCACATGGCTTTCTGCGACGCTGTATCCTGAATTATTTCAAAAATCAAAATTATATCCTGAAACAGTTTTTAAAACAAAGCTGCTGACAATTCCGCTGTCAGATATCAAATATTCAGCGATTGCTTATGGCCATGTGAATGATCTGCTTTGTAAAACATTGTTAATTGATTTTCATCAGCCCCAATTTATTTTATCCACACTTGAAGGCCCAAAAGATGGTATTTTAACTGTTGGCAATCATTATTTTGAACCCGCTTTTTGGATGGTATCAGAGGACCATAATGCCCGAGACTTAGTTAATAAAGTATGTACGCTAACCAATCGCCCACAAAAATCGACATCCATTTTGATTACTGGCGCTGATATGGAAAACCTTGTGATGGTTTCAAAAAAATATCAGGATCTTGAGATACATGTGATGGCAACAGCCGGTGTTCAAAGTAATGCCATGCGAATGTCAAAAGATATTGGATTGTATTACAAGGCGGGTACAATAAATTTAATTATTATGAGTAGTCGGAAGCTATCAAAAAAAGCCATGACACGTGCCATGATAACCGCCACTGAGTCTAAAACAGCAGCACTCCAGGATATGGATATCCGAAGTGCATACACCCCGCTTAAAAATTCGGCAACCGGAACAGGTACCGACAATATCATTGTTGTTCAGGGAAGCTCAGGGGCAATGATTGATCAAACAGGGGGGCATACAAAGGCTGGAGAGTTGATAGCGAAGGCTGTTTATGATGCTGTCAGTCAAGCTATTTTCAAACAAAATGGAATATCCGCCACGCGATCTGTTTTTTTTCGATTAAAAGAGAGAAAAATTTCTTTGCATGGCCTACTTAATACCTGTGACTGCAATGAATTCAAAAAAAGCGATTTGGAAATAACACTGGAGCAAATGTTACTTAACCCAGTGTTTGCATCATTTGTTGAAATGGCATTGTCTTTAAGTGATGCTGAATCGCAGGGTCAACTTGCTGAACTTGAACCCTTTGCAATACTTTGTAAATCCTTGATTCTTAAATATTCAAAGAAAAAGATTGACGCGATTTATCCTTTCATTTCTGATTCTGCCATTCCAAAGCCCCTTGAGATGACACTCAATACATTGATTCAAATTTCAGTCAACAATGTCCATAGTTCTTTTGAAACTAAAAAATAATTTGCTCATCTTTGTCCCTGTTTTGTGGAACAAATTGAAATCCATATGTCATGCCCCCCGCATTTTTACTTTGAGCCCAAACAAGATGGGCACGATTTTCATGAACAACGCCATCCTTCTCTAGACGCATCTGGATAGGAATTGGTTCCTGAGTGTCAAATCGAATACCTGTACTTGAAATATTCACAGATTCAGCATCAATAATGTCTGCATCAATAAAAAATTCAACTCTTGTTTTAATCGGCTTTCTCGGTGATATTCTTTTATCATTATCATCATTTTGTTCTTTCATGGATTACCTCCTAAAGAATCCTCGGTCCCCGAGCAATGCATGGTTTTGAAAAAAGTCAATTTTATCAATTCCGCATTTGTATGGGCAATACTGATGTTCGCCCATACACACGTAATTGAGAATCAAGAATCGTTCATCTAACTCTTATATATTAGCGCCAACTGCATGTAGTGCATGGGAACCCGAAAGGGGGCTGCAAGGGGGCTATTTGCCTTAGTTAATTGATTATATTTAACATTGATTTAGCAAATATTCACCGATATTGTCAAGTTTAATTCGCAAATGGTTATATCTTATTTTCTCCTATTGATCGTTTATTGATTTCTTGTTTTCTTAAATCTTTTCGCAATATTTTTCCTACATTGGTTTTGGGTAGCTCAACTCGAAATTCAATTTCAACCGGCCATTTGTATTTTGCCAGTCTGGACTTACAAAAATCAATTATTTCGTTTTCAGTCGCTGTTTCATTTTCTTTGAGAACAATAAACACCTTAACAGCTTCCCCGCGTGTGCTATGCGGTATACCAATGGAACAGGCTTCCTGAACCTTCGGATGTTCATAGATAACTTCATCAATATCACGTGGGTATACATTGAATCCACCAGAAATAATCATGTCTTTCTTGCGATCAACAATATAAAAATAGCCATCTTCATCCATTGTTGCAATATCACCCGTATAAAGCCATCCATTTCGCAATGTTTTCTCTGTTTCATCAGGACGATTCTTGTAACCTTTCATGACCTGAGGGCCTTTAACAATAAGTTCCCCCGGTTGTCCCACTGGCATATCATTCTCGCCTGTTTCCAGGTCTACGATACGACACTGTGTTTCAGGAACAGGAATTCCAACGCTTCCAACCTTACGAATACCATCAAAAGGATTCATATGGGTAACCGGTGAGGACTCTGTCATACCAAAGCCTTCAATAATGACTGCACCTGTCATTTTCTCAAATTCATGTATAATATCTACAGCAAGGGGGGCGCTACCTGAAAAACAGGCTTTAATGGATGTCATTTCTGTTTTTTTAATGTTTGGATGGTTTAGCATGTTGATAAACATGGTTGGAACCAGAGGTGTAAAAGTGGGCCGATAATTATGGATGATTTCTAGAAGCTGATCTGCTTGAGGTTTAGGAACCAGGATATTGGTCCATCCCTTGTAAATAGAAAAATTCATGACTGTGGTCAAACCAAATACATGAAAAAAGGGCAATGCGCCCAAAACAACTTCCTTGCCATCTTCAAGCCCTGGAAACCAGATATTTGCCTGTTGTAGTTGCTTGCTCATATTGCCATGTGTCAGCATAACACCCTTTGATACACCTGTTGTACCACCTGTGTATTGATACATAACAACATCATCAAAATTTAACTCTACACGACTGGTGTCAGGTTCGAATAATGACAACAATTCTTTCCAATTGTAAATATCAGGTGCAATTTTAACAGTAGCAGTCAATTTTTGAAGTTCGTTAACAGTATGTTTAATGTTGCCTAACACAGGAATCTTATCAATTAAAGTGAGAGCCGGTAAACAATCACTAATTTTTCTTGTTTTCCCCGCTGTTTTTAATACAAAGCTTTTTGCAAAAGGCATATAATCAGCAAGTGAGGTATACACAATTTGTGTGACATTTGTTTTGGGACGTAAATCAATCATTCGATTTGCCAATAAATCCAGAGTTATCAAAACTTTTGCACCAGAATCATTAAACTGATGCTCGAGTTCTGGATCAGCATACAAAGGGTTGTTCATTACCACAATTCCACCCAATTTTATTATTGCATAATAGCTGACAACGCATTGAATTGTATTGGGTAATAAAATGGCCACACTATCGCCTTTTTGAATACCAAATGATTTTAGGCACGCAGCAAAACGATCCACCATGTCTTGAAGTTCTTTATAGGTAACAACGTAGCCCTGAAAAATCAGGGCTGCTTTGTCTGGAAAGTTTTGAACCGATCTTTGTAAATAGTCTGGTAAAAACAACCCTGCAAAATCCATCTTTGATGGTATATGATTCGAATAATACTTTTTCCATGGCTGGTCAGCATAGGTGCTTTTTATTTCGGTTTTTTGATCTTTCTCCACGGTTTATAACCTCCTTATTTATTTTTTATTTTTCAATTATGACAAATTTGAAGCCAATATGAAGGATTCAGGAAAATAATTTTATGGATCCCTATATACATCAATGCAACAGAATCTTTTCAGAGCTTTCCTAAGTCATCTGACTCTCGCAATAAGTAAAATGATCTTTGTGTCAGATATAATAAAACTAAAAAATTTATTTTAATATTGTCAAGTTATCTTTGGTTCGAATGTTTAATTGTGTTAATTTTTCATTCAAAATATCATAACTAAATGGAAATTTCAAGTATCAATTCCTTTGAGAACAA
>Ga0272440_1003827_pt1 | contig 11048 bp, 16 predicted proteins | sample SSMMMBAug17_FD_192440 | JGI IMG/M metagenome (GOLD analysis project Ga0272440, IMG submission 192440) | Marine sediment archaeal communities from Little Sippewissett salt marsh, Falmouth, MA, United States - SSM-MMB-Aug17 | ecosystem: Environmental > Aquatic > Marine > Wetlands > Sediment ... | reverse complement strand
CTCTGAGATAGATGAAAGACCAGCGATTGAGAAGAATAAGATAGATCCTCTCCAGGCTACTTCTTTATACTGCTCTCTGTTGATTTCGATGTTGGCATTGGTTTCTTTGGCAGTTTCCAAAGCTTTTGAGATTTCAACAGACTTCTACTTGGCGGTGTTCAGAGTGTCGATCAAGGGAACATTATCAACGAGAGGGATGTCGGTTTCTTTTGACAGCTCTTCCAGCAGTGTATCCTCGAGCTGTTTCAGAGTAGCCTTGTTCTGAGATGTCTCGATGATCAGCTTTTTCCTCTCCTCCTCGAGTTCTGGTCGCTCGTACTGAACGACTTCGTTAAGCAGCTGATCTCTGAGACCAATCATGGTGACACTGAAGTTGATGATCATGGTTTTTCCGAAGATTTCGGGAGTATAGTTTGGATTACTAATCTTTGTGGTCAGGAACATTCTAAAGTCATCGTGGTACTCCATCTTCTGATCTCCAAGGGTCAGCATGTTCACACCGGCCTCCTTTACGATGTTTTTCTCAAGGACGGGATCGATCATTGGATCAATTTCTTCGTCAATTGCCTCGAAAAGAACGGACTTACCGAATTTGATTGCCATTTCTAATCTTTTGATGTAGTCGCCCATGTTGAAGGTGAGAATTTCAAATGGGTTTTTCTTTTCCTTCTCTTTGATCCAGCCAACTGCCTGCATTTGGGGATCGATACAGAGAGGCCATCTACTTGCATACGTGGTAAGGATACCGTTTTGGATGGAGAGTTCGTCTCCTGGCAGACCCTCTGATGCCCACCTTGAAACTTCGACTTCGTTCGTCAGGAAGAGATCCAACCTGAAATCTTCCTTGTTTGGCAGTTCTTTTTCGAGAAGATCTTGCTTCCAGGTTTCAAAGATCATTTTTTGTCTCAGGAGGGAGTTAAATGGTCCGCAGTAGGAAAGGAATGCTGAGCCAGTCAAGCAGTCTCCGACAAGCTTGATCTTGTCCTCCTAAATAAGTTTCATGTCCCCTGTCCATCTGATCTGCTCGCTTCCGAGACCGTTGATAAGTTGAGAGGCAGCATTAAGCTTCCTTGTCATCTCCTGGCTCTTTCTTTCTAGCTCATCTAGTTCGTCCTGCTTTTCTTTCTTTTTGGCATTCAACTCAGCCAGACTCTTGTTGAGAGCAGCTAAACTTGCCTCAGTTTCAGCAAGTTCTTTCTCTCCTTGCTCTTTTTCCTTCTTCATTTGCTCGGCTTTCTTTCTTAGAGGCTCGACATTCTTGTAGATATCATAGCATTTAAGTGTGGCTGCGCACCATCTGTAAAGACCTCCAGTTGCCACATTCTTTGTGTTGATCAGCTTTTGAAGCTCAGGGCCATCGCCAACTCCCATATCTGAGATAAGCTTATACATTTTAGTCTTTGCCCTCTTGGCAGCGTCTCCTTTAGTCTTGGACACGTCATAGTTCTTCAAGCTGTCAAGAAGTCTTGTATCTGAGAACAGTTGCGATTTGATGTTGGACCAAGATCCATCACTTCCCATTTTTGGATAAAGGAAGTAAGCAATAGTAGACACATCTTGAATAACCTAAGGTGGAGATGCGAGTGCTTTGATTTCATTAATAGCATTTGCGTTAATGTTCTTGAGTGCAATCTGAGCTTCTTCCAAAGCTGGAACTGCTTCTTCCAATGCTTTAGAAGCCAGAGCTTCCTCTCTAGCAATGATCACACTCTGCTTATCAAGGTATTCTTTCTTGTCTGTCGCCTCTTTCTGCTGCACAGCGGCGATCTCTGATTTGCCAGTGATATCTTTAATCAGATCGGAGACAACAATTTGCTTTTCACTGATGATCTGGTTCTGGACTGCCAGTTCTTTGCTCAAAGCTTCTGTGTCTTGCTGGGCTTTAGCAAGGGTGGTCAGACCTCCTTCAAGTCTCCTGACCATGTTATCCATCTGCTTTCTCTTATTCTTCAAAAAGTCTATGTAGTTCTGGATGAAGTCGAGGTAGTTCTTGGGAGTTGAGTAGTTGTTTCGCTTGTAGATGTTCTTGTAATCCACTGAGAATCGCTGCACCGACAAATGGACCATCACAAGATGCTCTGTCACTTTGGTGCGCTCCTCATCTGTAAGCTCTACATTTCCCATAAAGTTGTTCGCTACGCCAGTCAATGCGTCCTCTGGCCACGGGAAGAACCAATTCACGTTGGTATTACTAATCAATCCCGGGAAGTTACGACAACGAACTCTGAGAGTATCACCAGCTGGCGACATGGCGAGCACAATGTGCAAGTTCTCTCGACATTTATTAACGAAGTATCCCCATCGGAACTCTTTTGTCTCAGGAAGCTTCTGCTTTCTCATTTCTTCATCAAGAGGATTGATAAGTCCATCCTTCTCTTCTTCTGGGAACAAAGCTGGGACCATACCGATGGTCAGAATGTTGTTGATCAGTTCCAAGAACCCTTCTTCAGCAACGTGAGAGTCCGTGAACAAGAAGGTCTGAGGCTTGTCAAGGACGATCTTGTACAGGTTTCGTAGATCTTCTCTGAAGTCTGGTTCTTTGTAGCCTCTCACCAAGCTGATGGTGAAGAGGTCATAGCCAGCTGTGAAGGTGGCGAGCTTGGTCAATGACTGCTTTCCTGATCCACCGAAACCGACGAGAAGACCACACCCCTTGGGGAACCTTATGATTCTGTGAATTTTGGTGACATGCTTGAGTGCATCATTGAACAGCACAAGACTCATGGGCTTGTTCTCAAATCCATAGTCTTCAAGCAGCTTATCTAGCTTGGTCTTGATATTTTCGTAGTCTCCCAAATCTTCATAGAGCCTTGGGTCTTCAGCTTCATCATCAGTAGGATTGGCCATCGAGTAGTCTCCGAATATAATAGGATCTTTGAGCACGAACTCATCGACATCTTTGAAGTATTCTTTGACAAGGTCTGTCATCACATTGATACCTATCAAGTCTTTATCTGCTTGGTCAAGCATCCTATCGCAGAACACTCTCATGCACTCATTCCTCCAAAGTCTCACGAATGTCTCCTTTGAATTAAACTTGTCCACCGTCGACTGGAGTAGCCCTTCGTAGATACGACTTAAGTCTCTAAGATTGAAGATGTAGTGGAATTTGACGGGGGTACGAGGTAGCTTCTCAATCACAGTGTAATAAAGACTCATCGTCGCCTGGGTGATCTTGGGGACGATGGCTTTGATATCGTCCACGAATTCTTGGGTGTGAGCTTCAAGGATGTTGGTGTAGATCTTCTCTGTTGCCTCCCTTGAAGGAGCAGTGATGTTGAAGATACTGAACAAGGACATCACTCGAGGGTCAACTCTGTTGTTACCAGCACCAGCGGGAGTGATGCAACCGATGAACTGAGTATCCACGATATCTCTAAGCTCGAGGTCACCTCCTCTCTGATAGAGCTGCATTTTTCCAATAAGGAAGTGGGCCAGGGCCAAAGGCTGCTGGGTTCCGTAAATGTCGATCTTTGGCATGTTCATATCATCGATGAAGATAATCATTTTCTTTCCAGCAGCTTTAGGTCCGTACTGCTTGAAGGTCTTCTTGTCGATATTCTCCTCCACAACTTTCTAGAAATCAAGGGAAGTGGTTCTTGATGAGAAGTTGATGTTAAGCACCTGGTACTTGTCGATGTCCAGCTGACGGAAGCAAGATTGTACAGTCACTGTTTTAGCAGTTCCAGAATCATCACAGAACATAGCTGGCTTCTTTAGATCCATAATCTGTTTAAGCAACCAGGCGTACCTCACGGTATCGACAGTGGGCACAAGGATAGAAGCGAACTTCTTGTTGGCTGGTGCAGTGTAGTTCGGAACTTGCTTGTCCCAGTTGAAGAAGTTCAATTTCTCAATGCTGTAGAAGTTTTCGTAGAGTGAGTTCTGAGGTAAGATCAGTCCACTGGTATTGCGAAGGAACTCACTGAACTTCTCCCTGTCCTCCTCAACGAGGCATCCACCCAACGACCAGGTGAGACAGAACAAGTAGAATCTCTCGAGCTATTCTACCTCCTCTGGAGGGTCTTGCTCTGGGAGCATAGAGTCAATAAGATCGCATAGTTGTCGGACCAAGTTGAGGTTTGTTCTCGGACAGATGAATCTCATAGGTTCAACAAGTTCTTCTCCACCTGCGTTTCCTTCAAAGATTCTTTCAATGCACTGGTAGACGTACTTGTTGTAGAGCTCAGTGAGACTCTCAGCCATGATTTCACCGTACTTAATCTTTTTCTCACCAACCCATCTCTCGTAGAAGGGATAGTATCCTAAATCCTTGGAATCCACAAAGACCATACCACAACGAGAGATAGTAGCAGGAGAGGCGTATTAAAGGTCATACACTTCAAAAAGCATAGAGCAATGCTTGAGGAGACGGATTCTGTCACCATTTGCAAGAGTAAGAATTCTGTTGTCGTCCATCACAGAGTTCATATTTTCTACCCAGACTGCGTCGACGTCTCCATCGTAAAGGATCCACCTTCTCTCCTCCTTGCCTGGAAGCAGATCAGTGTTCATGTCTTTGAAAATCTTGGACAGCAGACCGTCAGTCCAATCTCTTGAATCAGGATCCAGAACTCCGTACAGCTCATTGAGAGTGATCATTTTAGGATTGATGGTGTAAATATGAGTTGGGTGGCTAGTCTCGTCTTTGAGTGAGATTGCCAGGGTGTTGATGATAACTGATTTTCCAGCTCCTGTGGGGCCGACGACCATTGTTGTGTGACGAGTTCCCATAGTCTCGTAAAGCTGGATAACCTTATCGACTTGCTTGAAGAAGATATCATCATCCTTGTGCTTGAAGCCTTTTTTATCCATGTACTCGATGATGTTCACTTTAAGAGATTCGTATCCAACTCGATCGGCCTTGGTGCCGGGGAACAGATCGTTGATAAGGCCTTTGAAGAGTGGGACATCCTCGTACACGAATTTTGGCATGTTCATATCTCTGAGAGCTCTCATAAGCACGATATCTTCGGGGAGGTCAGAGTACTGTCTCTTGAGCTGACCAGCCATCACGAGCACAGATTTAAGAGCTCTGAGACCGAAGTCGTAGTGGTACTGCTTTGAAAGCTGCTCCTTTGCAAGCTTGTACAGCACAGTCATCTTCTTTGCAAGAATTTTAGCCTGGGTGAAACCTTCAGACATGAGCATGTTCTCGCAAATCATGAGCAAGTTGGGGACAACCATGGTCACTGGCCTGAAGAGTGCCTTGAGGTTATCAGGAAGCTCAGATCTTCCAGCGTAACCTGGGTTCATGGTGATGTAGATTCCGATACTTGGGATAAGTCTCATGTCAGTTCCAAGGAAGTCAATCTTTTTCTTCTCGAATGTCAAACCATTCTGGATTGTCTTGATCTGTGCCGAGACCACGGACAACACCTCGAGGTTGATTCTGTTGAACTCGTCGAAGCAACCCCAGAATCCTGTTTGGATTAGTCCAGAGAAAATAATTCCCATGGCAACATAGTCGAGGGTCTCACCGCAATTTGTGACGACGCATCTGAGAGCTAGACCCTTGGCGAGATCTTTGACGGTTTCTGTTTTACCAGTACCGGCTGGCCCAGCTGGAGCACCTCCGAGCTTGAAGGTGAGGGCAGTAGTCAAGGTCATGATACATCTATCAGTCAAAGGTGTGATAACCAGTCTTCCATTAAGACCTTAGTACTCATAGCAATAGTTGAAAGTTCCAGTACACTGTCTAATTACAATGTCATCCTTCTTCTGATCCCAACTGAATCTAAGCTGGCTCTCCCAATCGAACTCTTTGGCATTGGTAATAGAATCTCTAACGAATCTATCGACAATATCTCTGGCGTGGACATCCAGAATAATCAGAGTGTTTACGCACTTCCTGACATTCTGGGTGATGTCCTCTCTGACCAAGGCGATGAGGTCATTGAGATCGTTTGACTCTTTGGCGAGCTCGTTTTTCATAGCGTGCTTGTCTCCAGTGGAAACTCTTCTGAAGACATCTTCGACTGAGAAGGTCCACCAAATTTGGGTTCCAACCAGGGCGACCATTCCAATTTGCTTCTTGATCCATTCAATTCTCTCAGATTTAGCATATTCGAAAACTGCCTTCTTAGTGATGAGGTGAAGGGTGCTCTGCATTTCTTCGTCGACCTTGGTCATCCAATCCTCAACGTTACCCTCTGGCTTCACTGGCGCCTCGAACTCATACTCTTCTCCTTCATCGGAGACCATACCAATGAGCTATTTGTCTCCTTTTCCGAAGACCAGCTTCTTGCAATTGTCGAAAAGACTGAGAAGGAAGGGCTGGATGGACTTGGGGTCGGATGATCCAAGAATCTGGAGCAGGTCATCATTAGAAATGAAATAGAATCTTGGGAAGCTCATCTGCTTTGACTCGAGGTAGTTGGTTAGACTCTTCTGACACTTATCCAAATCGAATGAAATGTTTTTAAGATCGTTCAGTCTATTGCCTCCATCGGCCTTGACGCAAGCCTGGAGCACATTAGGCTGCTTGTATGCAGCCTCCATGATCTTTTTATAGGCAGCATCAGTCTTTCCGAATTTCTTGGCTTCTTCAGGCAGCTGCATCTTGATATCGTCTGAGGCGAAGATACTTTCGAGGTACATCCACTTTCTCTGGACGATCATCCAGGTGTCGATTGTGTCGTTGATAATGTTGAGATCTCTCTCCCACTAGGTCACTCTCGCTTTAATAGCTCTGACATACTTTGAAGCAGCAAGAGACTGGAGGATAAGAATGTTATCTTCCAACAGCTGTCTGATTTCTTCAGGTGACTTCATGGCGAATCCTTTCACCTCAGTGCCCTTCTTGTATGGAATGATTTCGAAGTTGGCGACTTGCCAAGCAGAGTGGATCTTCTGCAAATTTTCTTCGTTCTTGGCTTCTTCTTTGGCTTCAACACAGATTGCCATGACCTCTTCCTCGTATTTCTGAAGCTCAAGCTCGAATACTTTACTCAGGGTAAGTGTTTTGAGATTGATGTCTCCCAGGTCTTTTTCGGTCTCCTCCATGATCCTCTTCCAATGTCTCTCTTGAATGGCTGGGTTCTTGAGCTGCTCAATAAGAGGGAGGGAGTCTTTGAAACCAGTGATGGTCTCTCTGAGCTTAATGAATGGCTGCATAGTTTCAAATGATGGATTCTTTGAGACAAGTTTCTTGAGAGTCTTGTCAAACTTATCAGCCGAGACAATGAGCTGACTGGCATCGAGTTTGGACCAACTCATGGCGCCGAACTCCCTTCGTTGAGTCTGATGATCCTTGAAGATAGCATAAATTTACTCGTACTTCTTGTTGCTCTCCTCCATTTGAATTAGTTCTGGGAACTTTGAGATAGGGAGGTTGAAGAGTTTCTCTGCAAGTACGTTCTCTTCTCTGATTTTATTGAATTCCTTGATTCTCTACTTTGACTTGTCGAGCAGATCGAATCCTTCCTCGAGGGTGACTTGGGAAGTTCCTGGACCTTTTTGCATGTACTGCTCGAACTCTTCTTTGATCTAGGCTTTGAAGCTCTCTACTTCGCCTTTTGTGACTTCTGCAAAGTTCTTTTTGAAGTCGTTGACCTCGAAATCTTTCTTGTCAGCAAAATCGAGCAGCTCCTCCCAGTTAGTCATGAGGCTTTCCACCTCTCTCTGGGTCTCCTCGTCGATCTAGTACTTGTACATGCTCAGGATTCTGAACTGCTCTTGAACTTCCACAATTCTGAACTCCATGTCCATCGATTTGTTTTTGATCTCACTGATCACGTTCAAAAGCTGCTTAAGCTGCTCGATACCTCTCATCTCTCCGTTCAGCTGCTTGTTGTAGTTAGCAGTGTCGTTGATGATTGACTTGAGTTCCTTCGTGGCTATTCCTTTGAGGCAGTCTCCTAAAATCTAAAGCCACTCTTCTACCTTCTGAATTGTACTCTCCTTAACCTCGGAGTTGTCTATCAAGACAAAGTAGTTCTATTGTTCGTTGTCATGCTGCATGTTCTGGTCTCTGTACTGCTTGAAGATATTGATCTTTCTCTCGATCTCCTGAGTGGACTAGTTTCTCTCCAGCTATCTTTGGAGTCTGATCATTCCGTTTTTGTCGTAAAGGGTACCGAACTGGCCCTTTTTCTTCCAGCCTCTGACGAGAAGGTTGAATTTATCGGTCAGCTGTCCTTTGCTCTGGATGATCTCGTAATGGAGCTGGGAGATCATCTTGTTTTGCATCACGTCGTCAAAGAAAGTGTAGGGGATGTACATTTCTGCAGTTTCTTCGTTCATAGCTGGCTCAAAGATTTTGCAGAAACCGTCCCACCACCTTCCAAATGACTTTGTCGACTCAAGAATGTTCCTAGAGAACTTTTCGAGCTGGGTCCTCAGCTCATCAACCGTGGGATGGAAGGTAATCTCTGGGTGGTTGTAGGAACTAGTCATCTTGATCAGGCACGGCCTCTCAGTTCGCATCCAGATTACTTTGTTGGCGGCAAGAGCCCGGACAATCATCTTTGTGATGGCGTTGAAGATTCGGCGTTCCCAATACATATAGTACGGTCTCATCTCCTCAGAAGCAGAGGTCTTCGAAACTTCAGCGTTGTTCTTAACCGTGCACTCTTCAATGCTCTTGAGATATTGTTCTCCGATGTTGGTATAGTCCTTGACTAGATCAGCCAGGACCTTGACTCTGTAGGATTCAAAGTAGTCAGAGAACTCTGAAATATCCATGGGGTTCTTGCGGTCGAAATCGATCTGCCTGATGATCTGGGCATTCTCGATGTTGATAACCTTTTTCTCGATGTTGTGAGCGTGCTGGAGGACGATGTTTTTGGTTTCATTGAAGGTGTCGATCGCAGTCTGGCACTCTTTAATGTACTCATCAATCGAGAGGGAGAACCAGTTGTGGTTGTTGTAACCCTTGTCCATGTGTCGGTTCAACTTTTGAATGTCCGTGTGCATCAGTTTCTTCTCCACTGGCTTCAAGTTGCTTAGGGCTGTGTTGTACCCTCTGAGCAACTGGTTGAGCTTGTCGACATGGCTCATGTAGTCCTTCTCCTGCAGAGCGATGTTGATGATGGTCTAGGGAATTGATTTTCCAATTCTATCCAAGAATTTGGCCTCTCTGATGATGACCTTGAGCTCGGGACTGAAGTTCACAGTGTAGATGATGTTATCATTCGATTTCTTTCTGTCGAGGATGTGCTGCTTCAAGTGCTCAATGGCCTTGTTTGTATTATTTTGCTTCCAGTCGTTGAAGATCTTCTTCTCGTAGTTTTGGTCCAGCTCCTTTGCAAGCTTGACGTATTTGTAAGCCACTCCCTTGAAGGTCTTGGTCATCAGTTAGTCAGACTTGTTCTTGAACTTCTTGATTGGTGCCTTAATCCTTCCCATTATTGATCTGGCCCATGCGATGTTACCAGCATTTGGAGGCATGTTCTTCGAGATGGGAGGGGAGTCTTTGCCCTTATCAAAGAGCTCTTCCATTTCAGCTAGTTCAATCTGGTATCTTCTCAAGACGTCGTCGTACTTCTGATTCAGAAGATCTTTGATAGCATCTCTGGTCTTGACATTCTAGAATTTAGAAAGGAGATCGAAGGCTCCTTCCGAGGAGTTGAGCTGCTCTGAGAAGGTTCTTTCAATCAGACCGACCACATGCTAATCGATCTGCTGGATTTAACTCTTGAAGTTGTCGAACTGAGTCTTCCATTGGCCTTGGTACTTTTCAGAGAAGACATCTCTTGGGAATCCTTCAAGCTTTCGGACCTGGTCTTTGACTTTCTCTGTCTCCTGATCGATTTGCTCAGCGGATCCAGTAACCGCCTTGAGGTCTGGTCCAAGGATAGCGAAAAATTCTTGAATGATCACACAAGCTTTCTCAAGATCCTCGAGAACATTTCTCATGTAGATTGGAGTGCTGAAGATTTCCTTTGTTTTCTGGAAATCCCATCTTTTGACGGTCTGCTGGCCCTCAATGTCTCTCCTAGTGGAGTCAAACTCCTTCTTCCACTTTTCGAGAACTATTTTGCCTTGCTTGATGATCTTGATGGCGTCCTCTGGCTTTTTCTTGAAGATCTTAGTGATATCAATTTGAGCCTTAACCTTGTCGCAGATTTCGTTTGAGATACTCTCCAAGATGTCCTCCATCTTTTGTTCGTTCTAGTTGATGTGTCTGGAGATGGTCCAGATCAATTTCAAACCAGTCAGAAGTGATGGCAGAGTTTCCTCAATCACTTTCAGTTCACCTCGAGCGATGTTCTTGAACTGACGGTCGAGAGTTGTGAGGAATTTCACGAAATCTTTCGCCTGAGCGTGAAGCTTCTGGAAAGTACTGTATTGAGACTTGTAGTTGTCGAGTGAGTAGCCGTCCTGCTTGAGAGCGTTAGACTCCATGACAGTGATGATTTTTCTAACTTAAGGCATGTTAAGTTGCTGGTATAGAGTGTTAAAAGTGGCACCTCTCTGCCTCCAGTACTCAGTCTCTCCCTGTGCAGACTTGGTTTCCTTTGGTCTTTGGTTTTCTCTGTCAATTGTTTCTTTGATTGTGACAGTCCATTACTCCTATAAAATATATGAGCAATTTGATTTTTAAAAAAGATTCGAATTTTGACAAATTATAATTTTTCGTAAATTTGAATTCGAGCGGGCAAAAACAAGAAAATTTTTAAAAACAATTGCGCATATACAGCAAACACGATAAAAAATTGGCTGAAAAATTGAGAGAAGATTATTGAGAAAGGGAGGCTATTCAGGTGGCCCTGTGTACGTACAACCGTGTTTATCAACTCTTCGATTAGTGCCTTATTGTTGCACAGTTCTTCCGTGCTAGCGTTTTCAGGGAGCTCGGGCACCTTGATGGTGATGTTTCCGTAGGCCTGCTGCATAGAGATGCCAACTTAGCGGACAAACTTTTCCATCTGCATGCGCTAGTCGGCTCTTCCCTCCATGAGAGGCAAGTATACCTGTTTGATGATGTGAGTAAGCTCGTCGAGCTTCTCCTTCATCTCGTCTTCCTTGTCCATTTGTGACAAATTCGACAGTTATTAAATTGAATTATAATCTCTTCAAAGAGCCGGGGTTTTGGGGTTTTGGGG
>Ga0272440_1003826_pt1 | contig 11049 bp, 6 predicted proteins | sample SSMMMBAug17_FD_192440 | JGI IMG/M metagenome (GOLD analysis project Ga0272440, IMG submission 192440) | Marine sediment archaeal communities from Little Sippewissett salt marsh, Falmouth, MA, United States - SSM-MMB-Aug17 | ecosystem: Environmental > Aquatic > Marine > Wetlands > Sediment ... | reverse complement strand
GCCACTGATCCAGGTAATATTAAAATATCAGGAGTTTTCTTATGATAAACAATCATGTTGTTAGAAACAATTTTGGATTGGCTATCGCCGGTACACGTATAACAATATACGATATTATGGACTACTTAAAACAAGAAAGGCCGCAACATCTCATCCAGGACTGGTTATGGCAATTAAAATCTATTACGTGAGAACATACTCGTTCTTATATTGCCTAAGACTATGATTGTTTGTTTAATGACTTTTCTTTTTTTTTTATGATTTTATGATTTTATGATATCAAATTATGCCGAAATGTATAGTTTGTAACATAACATTGAATAAGTAGGGTAATGATACAAATGATTTAATAAATAAATAATTTTCTAATAAGCAGACCTCTAAGTCCACAAGGCAAGCTTCAAGCAATGATCGACAATCCTCGCTTCAATATAACACTTATATGCCCCATGAACGAAAAATGTAATGCTGACCAGCCACACAATATCAATAAATCTAATCTTTCTCAAAAAAATATTTTTTTTTTCGACACTTTTTATTTTTCATCACGTCTAACACAAACAAATCGCGATTGATAAAACATTAACAAGCAATTTAACTTATTTATTAAAAAGGAGGATTTTATTATGAAAAAAAGTCTATTAACCCTAATATCAATTATGTTTGTGTTAATTCTTTATTCATCAAATGTTTTTTCAGCTACTGTAAGTGGCTTTGAGTATTACCACGATGGAAGGTTAAGGCAAAACATAAGTGGAACCTTAAAAAATTCATGTGGTGGTATGGCCGCATTACATGCTCTAAACTATGATGCAAGAAGCCATGGCAATAGAATTACTATTGCAAATTCAAAGAAAAAAGTTAAAAAAGCCATTAAAAGGATTGCAAATTATGTAGGAAACTCTGTATACTCATACTTCAGTGTATACGATTTAAAAAGAATCATGGAGAACAGATGGAGATGGGGTTATGTCTCTCTTACAGCTAGAGGCTCATTTGATAATGAATATAAAAGGCTACAGCGACATTTAAATAATGACATTCCGGTTATTACGTTAATGAAAGGCAACTCTACTTTTTGTAAAAGTAATATTAACCATTTCGTATTGGTATACGGGGCAGATGATTATAGGGTGAAATATGTAGACCCATGGAATGGTCAAAAGAAATTCGCCTCTAAATCTGAGTTTAAAAGGAAATGGCATAACTATAACGCAATAGCAGGTAAAAGATAGTATCTCATTAAAAGCAGTGTGGAATAATTCCACACTGCTTTTATTTATTCTTTTTCTTATGATGGCTTTTTTTGCATTTCATAATTTACTATTTACAATGTTTTTTTACAGTAACGATAAAGAATGGAGGATACATTATGTGATGGTCAAAAGAATTCCGCTTCAAAATCTAAGCTATAAGTGTTAAATAGTGTTTTTGATACCAACTATTTTATTCTTGATTATATTTTATTCTTGATTATATTTTATCTTGATTGTATTCTTTACTTATTAAACAAAAAAAATATTCTAATTTAAAATAAAACTGGATCATCTATTATGAAAAGTTCCAAATTTCTAAAATCATTATTATGCATTTCAATCTTTTTCTATACAAATTGTTCACATAGAATGAATAAAGAAGAAAACGCTCTTGAATGGTATCAAGAGAGCTATAAACAAGATTTATATGAAAAGGGAATTTTTGTTAATGATAAAGGAATTATCAATGTCAAAATTAAAGATAAACCTTTTATTGCTATTTTAGATATCCTTGCTTATAAATTGAGATTTAATTATACCTTATCAACCGATATGCATAATTTTACACTATCTATATATGAAAGAAGTGATGCAATAGATTGGATTTTTTCCAGACAAATAGCCTTTGAAAATGCAAATGCTTTCTTGATGTATGCAATTGACAGAATCAATGAAAATTATATTCCAAATAATTCTAAGGTAACTTATCGATGGACAGGTGATGGTCCTGAATTTTATAGAATCATTAATAAGAGTGATAAATATATCGTCGTTAAAGAAAAAGTCATAATAAAAAAAATATTCTTTAACAGCGTTGCTGTTAAAGAATATAATCAAAATAAATCACAAGATTTACCCATGTCAGCTGAAGATGTAAATAGTAATGAGAATATTGATATTGACATTGATACTTCAGAAGATGAAAATATCCAACCTTCTTCAGCAAAAACTGTCAAAGATAAAATTAACAGCTTATTGAGTAATAATGAAAAAAAACAAGTTAATATACTAGAGTTGGAAACACAAAACGCGCTTCTATTGAGAGGAGATAGAAGTGTGATTAACAATATTTCTAACATTATATATTCAATGGATGTTGAATATCCACAAGTTTTAGTAGAAACAAAAGTTTTTGAATATGATGATTCAATTGCAAAAAAAATAGGAACAGCAGTAAAGTATGCCAATAATTACAACTCAAATACAAAATCATCAAAATATGATATAATAACAAACTTATATGAAGATATGTATGGAAGTGATAACATCACAACTAAATTACCATTTTTCTCTGTTGGTTTAAATAAATTATCTGGTGATGAAATTAAGATGCAGTTGTTAACTCAGTTAGCAATGTATGGAAGTAATGGTATCGTTAAAATATTAGCTGAACCAAGACTGTTATTAAAACCAGGAAGCAAGGCATCTATAAGATTAACAACTGTAAAATATGTTGATGCAACCGCTCAAGAGTTAACAAACATCGAATCGCAATCTATAGATTGCGGAATTCTGTTTGAAATTATTCCAATTGTTTTAGCGAATGATAAAATAATGTTAAAAATCAAGTTAAAACAAAGTGAATTTATCAAAAATAATGAGGAAAAGATTGTTCAATCCAAAAATGAAAATATTATTGATACAACAGTCGTTGCGCTAGATGGAGAACTCATCAATATTGGCGGAATTATATTGAAAAAGTCCGCTGCATCTTCTTCTGGAATTCCTTACTTGAAGAATATTCCATACTTGGGCAGCTTATTTGGTTCAAAGAGAAAAGATAGTTCGAAAGTTAGAATAGAGTTTATGATTAAACCAACTGTTAAATTTTTATCTCAAAAATTAAGAATTATTAAAAAGGATATTCACAAACAGGATAAACTATTTCAAGAAAGTATGAAAAAATATTTTTCATTTTAAACAGGAATAACCTTTCTAATAATTTCAATGTGCTGAATCCATTATATATTATTAATTATTAACTATCAAATTTTGTTAAATTATTAATTATGAAAAATAATTCACCTGAATTTTGGACACGATATTTAGAGGATAATTATAGTAACCTTCAAAGGTACATAAAGAATAAATTCTTTGATAATCCTGACACGGCTGAAGATATTATATCTTTTGTTTCTGAAAAGCTTGTTGAAGATAATATGAGGCGTTTGTGTATTTTTAAAGGAAGATCTTCACATAAAACATACTTTTTTGTTGTTATTCGTAGACTAATAAGCAAATATTTTGAAATAAAGAATGGCCGCTTTTATCCGCCTAAAGGTTTATATGATTATTTGTTAATAATTGTATATCGCCTTTTATGTTATGAAAAAAGATCTGAAGATGCTGTTATTAATATTTTAATGGATAAAGGGAAGAGCGAGGCTGTTATTGAAGAATCCATTGAGTTTATCCGAAAATATTACCCATGTGGTCAATCATATAAAATAGAAAATTATGGTGATATAGATATTGAAGATAGTGGTCACGATATAGAAATCACTACAGAGCGTATTAAAATATGTGCGACAATTTTAAAGCTTAATGAAAAAGATTATGCCAATCTTTCCAATATTTCAAAAAGAATTCATGACAATTTTCATCCAAAAGAAAGTGAATTACTACTATTGAGGATGGTTTATGAGAATGGATTTAATGTAACTGAAGCAGCACGATTTCTCAATATGACAAAAGACAGAGGATGGGGAATGATGAGAAGAATGTTAGAAAATTTAAGAGACATAATAGGTGATGATATTGAAGATTTAATATGATTTCAGGAACTAGATCATGCTTAATAGTAAAAAATTGCACTATATATTCATACTTATCGCGATGACCTATACAACCGCTCCCAATACTTTTGCCCTCTCAAATCCTTACAAAAATACGAATATTACTTTATTGGCTGATTTATTTGAAGATGATAATGATTTTCTATCTGCAAACCCAATAACGATCAACAAACAAAATACACCTCAACACCATAATTTTCATGATGCCAGCGATGAAGATTGGCTTATGTTTTATGGAATAAAAAATAAAGATTATCAAATAGATGTGAATATGATTAATCCTTTCTCAAAATGTAAGGCTGTTGTATCTCTTTACGATTCTGATGGTATAACCTGTCTAAAAATGGTAAAAAAAGGGTTAATGGGACTTTTTGGTAACAAACAATTAACCTGGAGTTGCGATTCCGATGGAATATATTACATCAGAATATCAAATTATGATCCAACAATTTTTGGTGAGACATCGGTATATTCTGTGACTGTAGTATACCCAACAGCATATGAATATCCTGGAATCCTTGAAGGTACAATTAAAGATAATGATAAAAACCCAATAAAGAATGCTTATATAAAAACAAAGAATAATGAATATTCCGCAATGAGTGAGGAAGATGGAAAATTTATTATCATATTTAAAGGCGATTTTGCCACATATACTTTAACAATAAAGGCATCTGGCTTTCAAAAATTTGAAGAACCTATTGATATTTCGGATAATGAACCTGTTGAAAAAACATTTTTTTTAGAAAAATCCAGTTCATTGCATCAGATTAATATTTCAGTTACAGGTAATGGATACATAACAAGTCAGCCTGATGGCATCACCTGTGACACAGTCTGTAAAAAAAGATTTAAAACAGGGACTTTTGTTGCATTAACTGCTCAACCAGATTTTCAATGGATATTTTCAGGTTGGAATGATTATTGTTCTGGAACTAATATCTGCTGCAAATTTTTTTTACAGGAAGATATCACAGTTTCAACAATCTTTAATAAAAGAACAAATCTACTAAACAACATCATTCTTGCTCTAAGAATAGTATCTGGTTTTTATGAAGATATTCCTGAATATCGTTATATTTCGCAAGAAAAACAATTGGGATTAAAAGAGATCGTTTTCATGATAAATGAAATGATGGAGGATGATTAAATGAAACCAAAATATATTTGTATTTTTATCCTTTTTTTTTTACCTTCCACATTGGTGGCTCAATTGGAGATAGAATACTTATACCCGAACGTAGCTTTTGTTGATGAAGAAATAGAAATGGTTGTCGTTGGGAAAGGATTTATTGAAGACAGAACTCGAGTATATATCTTCCCGGAAAGAGAAAATAAATATTCTATTATCGGAATGCTTGACACCCCAGGTCAGGCCAAACGAATAGTCGTCAATGAAAATGTTGCTTATATAGCAGATGGAACCGCTGGGCTACAAATTATTGACGTTCAAAACCCTTTTTATCCCCAATTACTAAGCAATATACCAACATCTGATACAACAGAAGATATTGTTTTACATGATGGCATCGCATACATTGCTGACTCTTCAAGTGGATTGAAAATTTTTGATATTACAAATCCTTCAAACCCTCAACTCCTCTCAATTGTTTGCCAGAATGGTGACGTAAGAGGTGTGGATGTTAATAGAAAAGATGAAATACTTTATGCTGTTGATTATGATAATGGTTTACAAATAATATCTATAAAAGAGGAATCGGCTTCTCGCTATAAAATACTTGGTTCAAAAAATGATATTTTTGTATCAGACTTTCATGATATTATTTATGCAAGAGATAAAGTATATCTTTATGAACCGGGTATATTTAATTATTTATACTTATTTGAGTCAACTAGCATGATAATAATTAATGTTTCTTATCCATCATTTCCAAGTTATATTTTTGATGATTTATATAATTTTGATACCTTATGTTCAGATCGAATTCTTGGATTATTTTCATTGAATGATAGTTTACTTTTCTACACATCAGATAGCAACCCTGACAAACTTAGCCTGGTTAATATAACAGCTGATAATTATATACAATTAGGATCACTTGAACTATTCGATATCAATACACCAACCGGTATTTATGCAGTTGGAGAAATTTGCTGTATTACTGAAGGAAAATATTTAAGATTTATAGATTTCTATGATTATGCTAATTTAAAAAATATTAATATAGTGGATTTACCTTCAGCTGCAAATGCTGTCGAAATTTCAAATAATTTAGCCTATATTGTAAATAATGAGACAGGCCTTGTTATTGTTCCTTTACCAACAATAATTCAAGATATTACTTATAATGATAATTCAATTGTTTTTGATGTTCCTCCTCAAATTGTTTGTGGCGAATATGCTTTAAAAGTAATTCAGAACGAATTACATAGTCAATTTCAACATCCAATACTATACAACAAAAAAGAAACCGATATTTCTATTTATCCAACAAATCACTATGATTTTAAAGATGTTCATACGGGGACAACTGTACTATCAAAAAAGTTTATTATTCATAATACTAAAAATTATCCGGTCCCAATTGAAATACATTTTATTGGAGAAAATGCATCAGAGTTTAGTCTTAGTAACATGAATAGTTTTAATATGATTCTGTCACCATCAGAACATCATGCAATCACAATTCATTTTTCTCCTATCACTGCAGGTATTAAAACTTCCTCATGTGAAATTCGTATAAAAGATCTATACCAGGAAACTTTTAAAATATCTTTGAAAGGTATGGCATATAAAGAAGAGCGTTATAAATTTTATAGAATGTGGCCAACATTAAAGCAGGCATGGTATTTCAATAATATTCAAGATATTGCTGTTGATCAAGATAACTATATATATATTGCTAAACCTGATGTTGGAATACTAAAATATTCATATGATGGAAAACTTTGTACGCACTTTGATCCTACTTTGAATTCACAATTAGATTCTAATATTAATTTTTCAGTTTTTTTGGATATTGATCAAGATGGATACATTTATGCAATAACAGGTGATTACGATAAGGAAGGTCAAAATTTTCTTATTTCGATATTAGGCGCTGATATCAAACGTTATGATATATCGTCAGGTCTAATACAAAAATTTGATTTAAATGGAAAATTATTATCTGAATGGGGAAAAAATGGGATTGGGGATAACATTTTACATAGCTTACCATTTGACATTGCGGTAAAAAACAATATTGTATTTCTAATCTCTTCTTCTGAAAATGAGAATAAATATCTAATTACCCAATATACAACAGAAGGAGAATATATTTCATCATGGGAAATAGATTCATATAGCGATTATGTCATTGGGGGTAGCTTCAATGATCATATCTATGGGCTTGAAGTTAATGAGGATAATCAAATTTTTGTATATAGGAAGGGTTTGGGATTGCAAGATTCAGTAGAAATAAAAAAATATTCTACAGAAGGACTCTTTCTTGATGTATGGGATATTTCCGCCTCTAACGACATACCTTCCTATAATTATGATATTGATATAAATAACGAAGATATTTATGTATCTATCAATGATGGGAAAATACTTAAGTGTACATCGGAAGGAAAATGTATTACAGAATACGAAGGTGGTTGGCCTATTGCTATTAATAAACAGAAGAATGTTATAATTTCAGGTGGCTATGGTCTTAATAAATATCAAATAGACAACAAGTCAATATCAACCTGGTCATGCTGCGGAAGCGATGATGGTCGTTTTAATAATCCCTCAAAAGTAGTTATTGATAAAAATAGTAATATTTATATAGTTGATCAAACACAAATTCAAAAATTTACAAAAGATGGTGACTTAATTAAAAATTGGAATTATCCCACAAATACAGTTTTAGACTATAATTACTATACAAATGGCAATTCAATTTTTTTAGAAAAAAAATATATAAATATAGGTGATGGATATCAATGGTCAATGAGTGTTAACTTAGAACCTGACGAGATATTAAGTACAGGAGATTTAGTTGTTGACAATGAAGGAATGATCTATATTTTTTACAAAATCAATGATGTAATATCTTCAGGTCCTAGCTATATATTAAAACTCAAGCATACAAATGGTTTTGAAGTAATAAGTAAAATATGCAGCCAAGATATAGATTTAGGTGAGTATTGGACAGGAGGGCTTGGAGTCAATAATAATCATTTATATATAGCTAACAGCATTATTAAATATCAAGTTTTTACAAAAGATTTGCGATTTATCGAAAATATTAATTTTGCTGGTCAATTTTTTTTCAAAGATATTACTATGGATGCACAAGGATTTATTTATGGCATTGATGAGCTTGACCAAACAATATACAAAGTTACTAGTAGAGGAACTATAATCTCAACTTTCGGAGATTTTGGTATAAAACCCGGATTACTATCAAAACCTGTATCAATCGACGTAAGTGTTGATGGAGAACTCGTTTGTATTGTTGATTCTGAGAATTGCAGGCTACAAACCTATAGAAAAAAAGCACTTAATGAAGGAATTTCAAAAGCAATTATTGTAGCGGGTGGTGGTTATCCGGATTCCTTATGGCATTCAACATTAATATGCACTAATTTTGCTTATAGAACACTACAAATCCATGGTTTTTCCAAAAATGAAATACGCTTTTTATCTTCAAATGCAAAAAATACGAATCAAGAAATAGATCATACCATATACTCAAGCAAAGAAAACTTACAAGATTCAATTGAAAACTGGGCCATTGATGCTAACAGATTAATTATCTATTTAACTGACCATGGATTAGACAATAAATTCAAAATAAATAACAATAAGGAATCTGATATATCAGAGCGTTTTGTTGACGTTTCAGAGCTAAATACATGGGTTAACAAGCTCCAAAGTAACAATGAAAATTGTGAAGTTATCATTATTTACGATGCCTGCAAATCAGGAAGTTTTATTTCTGACTTATCTCCAAGCTCATCGAATATGAAACGAATTATCATCACCAGCACATTAGACGATGAAGATGCTCACTTTGTTACCTATGCATCGGTTTCATTTTCAAATTATTTTTGGACAAATATTTTCAATGGAAATAGTTTAGGAGATTCATTTAATTCTGCAAGTAATTCAATGCAATATCCAAGAAGCTTTCAAACGCCACAATATAAAATTTATGGATATCCTTCAATTGATGACATGCAGATTATTAATAATATTTACCTGGGTAGTGGCGATGTTCGTTATTCTGAAACCACAGCTGAAATAACAACAGAGATATCTACCCCTTTAACCAATACATGTCACCTCAAGGTAAATATTGAATCTGAAAATCAAATCTCAAGGGTTTGGGCTTTTATTATTCCTCCAAATTTTAATTTACCGGTATCAGACTATCCTTTATTGGAATATCCAAGTATAGATTTTACTCCAAAATCGGATAATCGTTTTGAAGCATATTACAACAATCTGTTCAAAAATGGTGAATACCAGTTTATTATCAATGCTATTGACGATAAGGGAAATGAACTTCCCACACAATTAGTTAAAATTGAATCAGACTCATCTAAAAAGATAAAAGCTGTTATTATTACAGGAAATTCCAATTCAACAACAAAAGAGGAAACTTTTCTATCATTATCAAAACAAGCATTTGATTCTTTTAGTTTCCAGGGTTACAAAGATAATGAAATCTATTTTATTGCTCCAAAGACCATATCTGAAGGTATTGATGCAGCTGTAACAAAGGACAATATCACTAAAGGATTGAGGGAATGGATTCAAACAGAAGACACACAAGATCTTGTGATATACATAATTGGTGATGTAATAAGTGAAGGAGGAGAAAAGAAATATAATGTTGGAAATTCTGAGACAATTTCAGTGAATGAAATGAAAATATGGCTTAATAATTTACAAAACCTGATTTCTGGAATGATCGTTTTAATTTGCGATACTGACTATTCCGGCTATTTTATCAGACAATTAAGCGATTCTAATTACAAAAGAATATTAATCTCAAGCGCAAGTTCAAATCAAATATCAAATATTCCTTCATGTGAAAACACAACAATATCATTTTCTAATTATTTTTGGAGTCATGTTTTTAATGGCTATTCTGTTTATAAATCATATTATTACGCCAAAGAATCAACGGAAAAAATATGGAGCAATTTACAGACACCAAATATTGATGATAATGGCAATGGCATATTAAATGATGATTCTGATTATGAACTTGCTGCCAATTATAATATTGGATTTGGTGTAATAAAAGCTGCTGAAATGCCAGTTATAGAAAAAGTTAACCCACCGCAAACATTAACTGTACAATATAAATCAACTATTTGGGCTGAAATAGTCAACAATTATATAGATATTGAACAGGTATTGGCTATCATACAGCCTCCCCAGCAATCTACAGATGCAATAATCAAAAAATACCCCATGATCAAACTCATTAAAAATAACAATAGATACGAGGCAACCTATCCATTTATCAATAAAGGTATATACAAGATATCAATTATTGCCAAAGATATTAGAAACCAGCTTTCAGTTCCTGAAACAACTCAAATTACTCAAACAGAATCAAGACTTATAAAGGGTGATATCAATGGGGATGGTGATACAGATTTAAAAGACATTATTATAGCTTTGAAAATTATTGTTGGAATCAATCAAGATCAAATGATTCGTTATGACTATAATCAGTCAAATATTGATATAATGAACGATGATCAAATTAGTTTGATGGATGTTATCTGCCTTTTACAAACAATAAAATAGTATTTACGACACTTTTTTATCTTTACAACGTCTATTAAAATAAAAAGAGATATTTGTGTGAGTAATGATATTTGATATATATGGAAAGAAAAAAAACATGCCTCAAATAAAGGGATTAGGCTAATTAAATAGGATCAATATGAAGATTATTTTTTTATATACTGTTTGTTTATTTTTTATTTTTGTTTCTGTTTATGCTGAAATAGTTTTAGATGGTACAACTGGTAATATTACAGAT
>Ga0272440_1003825_pt1 | contig 11053 bp, 9 predicted proteins | sample SSMMMBAug17_FD_192440 | JGI IMG/M metagenome (GOLD analysis project Ga0272440, IMG submission 192440) | Marine sediment archaeal communities from Little Sippewissett salt marsh, Falmouth, MA, United States - SSM-MMB-Aug17 | ecosystem: Environmental > Aquatic > Marine > Wetlands > Sediment ... | reverse complement strand
GGTTCAAGTCGTTTATCTTTTAAAACAATTGCACGAAACTGGTACTGCTTTGCTTCTTCAGGAGGTATTCCAGCAAGCATTAAAACAGAATAACCACACAATTTTACCATGCCCACAAAGGCTTCATTGCGCATCAACATTTCTGAATCCCACCTGGTTTTTTCCAGCTTTCCAGGATGAAACCATCAATTCTTTAGCAATTTTGACCATTGACGTTTTATCCAGGGGATTATTTTGACAGGTCACAACCCCAATACTGACTGTAATAAAATAGCTTGTCTCATCACCCGAGTAATTAAATGCATGGGATGCTATAATACTTCGAAGTCGTTCCCCCACAATGGCTGCACCAGTATCATCAGTATATGGCAAAATGATTGCAAATTCCTCACCATCATATCGGGCTGCAATGTCTACTTCACGTATGCTTTTTGTGAGCAGTATTCCGATATCTTTTAAAATGATATCACCAACAACACGTCCATGCTTTTTGTTAAAGGCTTTGAAATCATCAATATCAATCATCATCAACGACAAGGGGGTTTTATGTCGTTTTACACGATTAAGTTCTTTCTCCAGACAATTCAACAGATAGTCTTTGGTATAAAGCGTTGTCAGTGAATCTGTCATGGCTGTGTGAAGTGCATGTTCAAAGCGACTGCCTGATTTGTTCGGGCCTTCTGTTTTTGGAGACAATTGATTGTTATCTTGTGTTGGAAAAAAAGATTCTCTGATCGTTTGGTATCCTTTGATTTGCTCCTGATAGGCTTTTAATCGAATCAATGAGCGAACGCGGGCCAACAACTCCTCAAAAATGATCGGTTTATTTAAAAAATCATCCGCCCCGAGATTGAGTCCCCGAATGCGATCTTCTTTGGTATTCAAAACACTGACCAGAATAATTGGAATATCAGAAGTTCTTTTGTTTGAACGAATCCTTCGGGTGACTTCAAATCCATCAATACCGGGCATCATTATATCCAGAAGAATTAAATCTGGTATTTCTTTTTCAACAATATCCAATGCATCTTCACCATTGTATGCAACAATGGTATCATAGGCATATTGGGATAATCGATGCTGGAGCATCTGAACAATCAGTCGTTCATCATCGACAATGAGAATCTTTCTGCGCTGAGAAAACGCCTCGTCAATATTTTTTATTCGACTTGCGATTGCTTCAGTTTCCTGAAAGTCTTTTGGCGTATTATCATTATGTTCGATAGTGTTTTGGTTTGCATTCTTAAGATAGTCGTTGAGGGTAGAGATAAATCCCAGGGCATTGATAGGTTTGGCAATATAACCATCACAGCCAGCAGCCAGTGCTTTTTCTTCATCACCTTCCATTGCCTTTGCGGTGAGTGCGATAACAGGAATATCTTTGTATGCGTTGGTTGATTTAATGCGTCGTGTTGCAGTAAGGCCATCCATACCGGGCAACTGGATATCCATCAAGATAATGTCAGGGCGTTGGTCTTCAAGGATTTGAAAACCAATCTCTGCATTTTCAGCTTCATACACTTTAAAATTACTGATCAATAATAACGTGCGAATAAGTTTTAGATTGAGCTTATTGTCTTCAATGATCAGTATTTTTTGGGTTTCCATTATTTTGCCTTGTAAATTCCAAATAGTATCATTCAATGATGTTTTTGGCGTGTTTATTGCTTTCTTGTTCCCGGGCTGGGGAACAAGTGTTTGTTTTTCAAACATTTTCAGTCAATAAGTGCCTTTTTTGCATCATCATAACACAGCCATAAATAACCGGTGTATCCAGTACAGCTATAAAAAATTTAACCAACCACTGTCCATAAATCAATGGCCAAATGGGTAAAACGCCATAAAACGCGATTGTAACAAAAATAAATGAATCTAAAAATTGAGAAACCGCTGTTGAAAGATTGTTTCTGAGCCATAAATGGCGATTATTTGTCATTTGTTTCCAAAAATGAAATGCCCATATATCATGCATTTGACTGATCAAATAGGCAGTCAATGATGCAATAATTATTCTGGATGTGCTACCCAGTATGGTTGTAAATGCCGCATCATTGTTCCAAAAAGGGGCTTTGGGCCATACCAGACTGATTTGAATTAGAATAAATACTGCAACCAGTGCAATAAAACCGCCAAATACCGCAATCCTTGCACGTTCTTTCCCCCATACCTCACTAATGACATCTGTTGCAATAAAGGTGACTGAATACGCAATAACACCCGCTGGAACGAAAATGCCCATCACTGTAATGATTTTGTTGGCTAAAATGGATGATATGGTAATACAGCCCACAAAAAGGCTAATCCATATTGTGTACCAGTGATCATTAGAAATCATGCAAAATCTCCTTCATGAATAAATATTGTTTTTTTTGATACACTGAATAATCAATTTATGCAATAAAAAATACGAGATAGTTGAAAGATACAGACAGTTTATCATTATCTTATCCCAATCTGACCAAAAAAGAGGTTGATTTATTGTTTTTTTTTGGTAAAGATATCAACATAATATTAATTTTTATTTCAGATTGTTGTAATAAGATCTATCCCATTTTTTGGAGGTTTCACTCATGTCATATGAAAACATAATTTATGAATTATCGGACGATATTGGCACCATAACGTTCAATCGTCCCAAAGCCTTAAATGCACTCAATGATGCATTGCTAAATGAGTTCTCATCTGCACTGGATAATGTGGCGTCAGATGAGAATATTCGTGTATTGGTTCTTACAGGATCAGGTGAAAAATCATTTGTTGCAGGTGCAGATATTAAAGAAATTGCCCAATGCACCCCTTTGACCGGCCGGCGATTATCAAAAAAAGGCCAGGAAATATTTTCCAAATTGGAATCTTTATCTATTCCGGTCATTGCAGCAGTGAATGGTTTTGCCCTGGGAGGGGGCTGCGAAATTGCATTGGCCTGCGATTTCATTTATGCTTCGGAAAAAGCCAAATTTGGATTGCCTGAAATTACCCTGGGGTTGATTCCAGGATATGGTGGCACCCAACGTCTGGCACGCCTTGTTGGAAAAAATATTGCCAGGGAAATGGTGTTTACTGGCAAGATGATTTCTGCATCTGAAGCCAAAGAGATTGGCCTTGTCAATAAAATCTGTCCACCTGAGGGACTCATGGAATCGGTGATGGAAACAGCGAAAAATATTGTATCAAAAGGTCGTTTCTCTCTGGAAGCTGCCAAACGTGTAATAAACAGTGGTTTTGAGGTAGACCTGGTCAATGGCTGCAAAATTGAATCAGATGCTTTTGGACTTTGCATGGCCAGTGTTGATGCCAAAGAGGGCACTAACGCTTTTATGGAAAAACGCGCCGCAAAATTTGAAGGGAAATTGGTTTAATTATGGCTGAAATCAATAAAATATCAATCAATCCTGATGGTTCCTTGAAAGTGCCATCTATTCCTATCATTCCTTTTATTGAGGGTGATGGCACCGGACCGGATATATGGAAAGCAACAAAACTGGTTTTGGAACGTGCTGTGGAAACAGCTTACAACAACCAGAATAAAATTGCATGGCTGGAAGTACTGGCAGGTGAAAAAGCGTTCAAGGAAACCGGTCAATGGTTACCTGAAGCGACACTCAATGATATCAAAGATCATGTTGTCGCCATCAAAGGACCTTTAACAACGCCAGTGGGTGAGGGGATCCGCAGTGTAAATGTCGCCTTGCGGCAACTGTTGGACCTGTATGCCTGTGTCCGACCTGCCAGATATATCCAGGGAGTACCCAATCCCATGAAATATCCTGAAAAGGTCAATATGACTGTTTTTCGAGAAAATACCGAAGATGTGTATTCTGGTATTGAATGGCAAAGTGGCACTGAAGAAGCAGAAAGGGTCATTGCATTTTTAAAAGATGCCATGAATGTTACCATTCCTGATGATTCTGGTGTGGGGGTTAAACCGATATCTGAATTTCGGACCCAAAGGTTGGTATCCAAGGCCATTGATTATGCAATCAAACATCGACTGCCAAGTGTTACGTTGATGCATAAAGGCAATATTATGAAATTTACTGAAGGTGCATTTCGACAGTGGGGATATCAAACCGCAAAAGAAAAATATCCTGATATTTGTATTACTGAAAATGATTTGTATGAAAAACAAAATGGTGTTCAGAAAGAGGGACAAATTGTTATCAAGGATCGTATTGCTGATATGATGTTTCAGCAGGTCTTGCTGCGACCGGATGAATACCATGTCATTGCAACATCGAACCTGAATGGCGATTATATCTCTGATGCTCTCGCTGCTCAGGTGGGCGGGCTTGGGCTGGCTCCTGGTGCCAATATTGGTGATGGGTATGCAGTTTTTGAAGCCACACATGGAACCGCTCCCAAGTACGCTGGCCTGGACAAGGTGAACCCGGGGTCCTTAATTCTGTCCGGTGCCATGATGCTGGATTATATCGGATGGATTGAAGCGGCTGACATTGTTCGGAATAGCTTTCAACAAACAATTTCTGAAAAAATCGTGACATACGATCTGGCACGTCAACTGGATGATGCCACTGAGGTTAAATGTTCTCAATTTGCTGATGCAATTATGGAAAGAATGTAGTGCATATCTAATTTCTCTGGTATTTCCATCTGTATGCGTACATTGCCGGGCCCCTATTTCAAAAGACGTTATTGCAAACGATCAATACAGTTTAGCAATGGCGTCTTATCTCTGTAAAAAGTGTATCATTGATTTTTATCCCGGCCAGGGGATTCGATGTCCCCGGTGCGGCGAAGCTTTGACTGAAAAAAAACAAACGCCAACATGCCATGCATGTGAGAAGTATTCAAACTCGTTTGACAAAGTTCGTTTTGTCGGACAGTACCAGGGAACATACAAGCAACTCATTCATCTGTATAAATTTCATAACAAGCGCCAATTGGCCAAACCATTTTCAGTTTTGCTTGAACAAAGGCTGGAAAACTGTTTGAAAGACTTTTATCCAATTGATTTGATCGCACCTGTGCCACTTCATATTTCACGATTACGAGAGCGCGGTTTTAATCAATCCTTGCTAATGCTCTGGGAATGGCAAGGGGATCAATCTAAAATTGTGCCTGAATTGTTGATACGAACTCGTCCGACAAAATCCCAGGTGGGCCTGTCCCGAGAACAGAGACTGAACAATTTGGTATCAGCATTTCGGCACAATTCAGATTTTAATGTCCAAGGTAAACGAATTCTATTAGTTGATGATGTTTATACAACAGGTTCAACTGTGCATAGTTGTACACTGCCATTATTGAAAAGTGGGGCAGACGCTGTAAATATATTAACACTTGCAAGGGCATAGTCCAATAAAAACAAACCAGAAAGATAGTATTATGGAAACAAAAATATTTCCTCTCAATCAACTTGTTTCAATTATTGATAATCAAAAATTGCAGCACAAAACCATTGTTTTTACAAATGGCTGTTTTGATATTCTTCATGCAGGACATGTTCAATACCTACAAAAAGCCAAAGAGCATGGTGATATTCTTGTGATTGGCTTGAATGCAGATGTTTCGGTTTCATCCATTAAAGGCCCCCAACGTCCCATTGTAAAAGAGGATCAACGTGCTTTTGTTTTATCTGGTTTGGCGTGCGTTGATTATATTACTATTTTTGATTCACCTGATCCACTGAATGTCATTGAGCAGATCAAACCCGATATTTTGGTGAAAGGTGCCGATTGGGCTGAAAAAGATATAATTGGGGCGGATATTGTCAAGGAGGCTGGCGGTCAGGTGGCTCGTATACATTTGGTGCCTGATATATCTACAACAGAAATAATCAATCGGATTAAAAATCGAGTATAAAAAGCGATGACTGATCAAAACAATATGGAAATCAATCTTGATACTGTGCTTTTATCAAGTGATAAAATACTGAATACCCTATTAAAAGACATTGTGACCAAAGTAAAAAACTATGGTGAAGCGCATATTGCCAATATCAATAAGTTGGTTCAAATTGGTCTGGCCCTTTCCATAGAAAAGGATATCAATGTGCTTTTGGAAAAAATTGTCAATGAAGCCAGAGCCCTTACCCATGCAGATGCAGGAACCCTTTATATTTCAGACGAAACACGCAGACATCTGGACTTTATGATTATGCAAAACGACTCCATGTCTACCCGACTGGGAGGTGCCAGTGGAAAAGAAATTAACTTGCCAAAAGTGCCTTTATATATTGATGGACAGCCCAATTATGCCAATGTGTCATCATATGTGGCGTTAACAGGGAAAACAGTAAATATTCCAGATGTTTATGCTGCCAGCGAATTTGATTTTACCGGTCCCAGAAAATATGATCAAACCACTGGCTATCGGTCCAAATCCATGTTGGTGCATCCCATGATCAACCATGAAAATGATGTCATTGGTGTACTTCAACTTTTAAATGCACAAAACCCTGAGACAGGTGAGGTCATTCCTTTTTCCAAAGACTTTAATGTATTAATTGGTGCATTGGCATCACAGGCAGCAGTGGCGTTAAATAATGCCCAGTTGATCAAAAGCATGCGTGAGCTATTGTATTCATTTATTGAAATTATTGCAAAAGCCATTGATGAAAAATCGCCTTATACTGGTGGCCATATCAAGCTGGTTGTTGAATTGTCCATGATGATTGCCGAAACAATTAATAAAGAAAATTCTGGACCTTTTAAGGATGTAAATTTCAATGAAGAAGAGTTGGAAGAATTGCGTCTGGCCGCCTGGATGCATGATGTTGGCAAGATTACGACCCCTGAATATGTTGTGGATAAGTCAACCAAGCTGGAAACTGTTTTTGATCGTATCCATCATGTAAAATTGCGATTTCAACTCATTGAGCAGCTTGTGGTAAACAAATATGAATCAAAAATCAATAACGCACGCCTGATACAGATGCCTGAAGCAGAAATAAACCAGCTCATTGATGCACGAGACCGAGAGATTCAATCCATTCAAGATGATTTTGCGTTTATTCAATCATGCACCAAAGCGGGTGAATTCATGACTGATGAAAAAATTGATAGAATTCAAGCAATTGCTAAAAAAACGTACACGTATGATGGTCATGAGATCCCTTATCTAACAGATGATGAAACTGAAAATTTGTGTATCAGACGCGGCACATTGACTGATGAAGAGCGAAAAATAATTGAAAATCATTCAATAATGACATATAAAATGTTGGAGCCATTGCCCTTTCCCAGACATTTAGTCAATGTACCATTATATGCAAGCGGTCATCATGAAAAAGTCAATGGCACCGGCTATCCTTATGGCGTGGATACACCCGAGCTATCCATTCAAGCCCGAATTATGGCTATTGCTGATATTTTTGAAGCGCTTACAGCCCAGGATAGACCCTATAGAGGGCCAATGAAATTGTCCCAGGCCCTTGATATTTTAAGATCCATGAGAGACAATGGTCATATTGATCCAGATCTTTTTGAGTTGTTTATTTCATCTGGTATTTACTTAAAATATGCGAAAAAAGTTTTAAAACCTGAACAGGTTGATGTTTAGTTTTTTTAAATGATCGTACAGAGGTGACGTTATGTATACCATAATCATATATATAATGCTAATCATTATGCCAGTCGCCGCCTCATCATTAGAGTTAAAAAACAAACTTGTTTTTCTTAACTGGCCAGATTATATTCATCCTGAAGTTGTTTCTTCCTTTGAAAAACAGTACAAGGTTAAAGTGCATGAAGTCAATTATGAGACTGACGAACTTAAGGAAGAAATGTTACTGGCAAGTGATGCCAAAGGGTTTGATATTATGGTGGGATCGGGTATAACAATGATCCAATATATCAAGCGACGCTGGATTGATAAAATACAGACCCAACACATACCAAATTTCAAACATATTCAAAAGCGATTCAAAGAAATCCATCCGGATTTATGTGAATATGCAGTGCCCTATTTGTGGGGGACACTGGGAATTGGTTATCGAAAAGATAAAATTTCACCCCCAGTCAATAGTTGGGCAGATTTATTCAGACCCAAAAACAATCTTCGGAACAAAATTCTCATGATCAATGATTCTAAGGATACAGTGGGGGCTGCATTGAAATTGTGTGGATTTTCAATGAACTCTACGAATTCTAAACATTACGATACTGTCTTTCATGTACTGAAATCTCAAAGCGGATTTGTAAAAGAATATGGCTATATTGACCTTGAAGATCAATCCCCGCTGGTTACAGGAGAAATATGGATGGCCATGATGTACAATGGTGATGCTCTGGCTTTGCAGCAAAAAAATGATCAGATTGCCTATTGCGTACCCAAAGAAGGAACCAACCTTTGGATTGATTACCTGGCAATTCTGTCTAAGTCTAACAATAAGGAATTGGCCCGGGAGTTTATCAATTATATTTTTGATCCAAAAAATTCGGCAAAGATATCCATGTTTTTAAAATATGCCACACCCAATCAGGGAGCAGAAAGGTATATGTCCAAAGAACATCTTGATAACCCAATGATTTATCCGCCTGAAAAGGTTATGGAAATATCAGAAATATTTTGTCACTTACCGGCAGTAATTATCAAAAAACGTAACAGTATTTTTTCCAATATTGTTCATAGGGTAGATTAAACATTGAAGATACAAGCAAAAATAATTATCATGTTGATTCCATTGGTGTTGGTTCCATTACTAATATTGGGATACATCGCATATCTTCGGATGAACCATATTGTAAGGAACTCCACTGAGATTCAGGTTCAAACACTTGTCAATGAAACCCGGCGATACATTCAGTTCCAGATTCAGACAGCCAAAGCCAATGTCAACTTGTTTTCAAATTCCCGACTGCTACAAAAGTATGTCCGAACAGATGATGCAGAGGAACGATACGTATTGATTCAACCCGCTTTATTACGTCAGTTCAAAAGCTACCAGGAAATCTATCCTGATTATTACGATATCTGGGTCTGTATGAATGGTAGCATTGAAGACACACGATCCTTGTCCAGGCAAAATGCCCTTTCCATCCCCAAGAAAATCCGCCAGCACTTTCTGATAGTTTTTCAAAATAGCCAAAAGGAAATGCTTCTAAAGTATTATCGTATTCCCCATCCCCATCAAGATAATGATGGAAAAACGACATTGATCATCGGTAAAAAAATACTTGACAGTGATAGCCAGAAAATTTTGGGCTATTTCATGACAGCAATGGATTTATCTTTTATTGACCAACAAATCAATACTCAAAAGATCGGTCATCATGGTCATTTACTCATTGCCAATGAAAAAAAGCAAATTCTATTTTCTCCTTTAATTTTAAATAAATTTAATCAGCTTCCAGAAGCGTTGTTTCACAACCATCAAAACAAACAGATGATTACTGGCGAATGGTCCAATACAAAATATCTTTTTAGAAAAGATATTATTATGGATAATTTGATTATCATCGCGATGATTCCAGCCAAAGAGCTGACCGAAGCCAGTCGAAGTATGGCATGGATGGTGACGCTTGTGACAGTGACAGCAATCATTCTGACATTTGGCCTTGTTTTTTGGGTTATCCGAATGGTTATTATCAAACCCATTCATCAGTTTAATAAAGCCATTAACGTTGTGGAAGAAGGAAAATATCATGCCAATGTTGATATTCAAACCGCAGATGAAATCGGAAATCTGGCTGCGGCATTCAATCAAATGCTTGAAACCATTCGTGAACGCGATCAAAAACTGGCTGAATCGGCTATCAAGGCCAAGGAAGCACGGGTTGCGGCTGAATCAGCCAATATTGCTAAAAGTGAATTTCTCGCCAATATGAGCCATGAACTCAGAACGCCGCTGAACCATATCATTGGATTTACAGACTTGGTACTCCAAAAAGCCTTTGGAGATCTGAATGAGAATCAGGAAGATTATCTATCTGATGTGCTTGACAGTAGTCGGCACTTATTATCATTGATAAATGATATTCTGGATTTATCTCGCGTTGAATCGGGGCGGGCACAGCTTGATATATCAATATTTTCAATGCCTGACTTAATTGAAAGCAGTCTTACAATTATTCGAGAAAAAGCAAGAAAGCGAAATATTCAACTGACATTTTCTGTGGACAATATTCAAGATGAAACACAGGGGGATATGCGAAAATGCAAGCAAGTCATATACAATCTGCTGGCCAATGCAGTCAAGTTTACTCCGGATGGCGGAAATGTCCATCTGACTGCTGAAACCATTGACAGTCAAGTTTTAGAAACAGAGTTTAAACATCATCCCCAATTTAAACTTTTTGATTTTAATGAACAAGCCCAATGGATTTTAGTTTCTGTGGCAGATACCGGTATCGGTATTCCACCAGTTGATCTGGAACGAATATTTGAACCCTTTGAGCAAGGTGATGGTTCCTTGAGTCGTCAATATGAAGGTACTGGACTGGGGCTTTCATTATCAAGAAAACTGGTAAACCTTTGTGGCGGCCGCATATGGGCAGAAAGTCGTGGGCAAAATGAGGGCAGTATTATTCGGTTTATTATTCCAGAAAGTGTCAATTGACATTTTAGATAGATTCTTATTTAATTGGTACCAGGTATTCTAACGACAATTATCAAAGGAGACAGATATGTTAATAATGGAAAATTTTAACCCATCAGAGATTGAATCCTCATTGGGAGTTGAACAAAGCAAACCCATCGTTAAAACTTTCAATAGCTGTTTTCAGGGGTTGCAAGAAAAACAGGATATTTTAGATAATCAGCAAAGAACAATAGCATTGCACCAAGAATCAATTGACAGACAACAAAGCATTTTGGATAATCAGAAAATTGCTATCCATGAAATCAAGGACAGTTTTGAAGAATACAAAAATGGTGATCTGGATCGAAAAACAGAAATTAAAAAGGATCTCTTGATTGAACTGGCTACAAAAGCGGATATTGAAAAAATGAATGGCAAAATTGACTCTCTTGAACATAAAATGAATGGCAAATTCGACTCTCTTGAACAAAAAATGAATGGCAAAATCGACTCTCTTGAACATAAAATGAATGGCAAATTCGACTCTCTTGAACAAAAAATGAATGGCAAAAT
>Ga0272440_1003824_pt1 | contig 11055 bp, 3 predicted proteins | sample SSMMMBAug17_FD_192440 | JGI IMG/M metagenome (GOLD analysis project Ga0272440, IMG submission 192440) | Marine sediment archaeal communities from Little Sippewissett salt marsh, Falmouth, MA, United States - SSM-MMB-Aug17 | ecosystem: Environmental > Aquatic > Marine > Wetlands > Sediment ... | reverse complement strand
TTCAGTGGCATAAGGAAGATACCAGACTGACACCTTGTAATCTTCTGAAGGATCCAGCCCGGTCAAGGTATAAAAGCCATTTTCATCAGTGGTAACATTTTTGACAAAGGTAGCACTATCTTCAAACACATCAACTTCAATGAATGGAATCCCTTTATTACCCATTCGCACCTGTCCGCGAATACCTTCTTCAAATGTGCGCTGAAGTCTAAATTGGATGTTGTCAAGACTGCCATGAAGTGTTGACAGATGATCAGCATCCATACGCTCCTTTTTATTATTAAAAAAACTGCCATAATAATCTGATGATCCCAGCGGCGGCCAGGCAGCCATCACAAGATTTTCAATCGCAGGTAAGTTTTCAACTTTATATTCACCATTGATATTTGTGGTCGTTGTTTGAATGAGATCATCCCCCTGCCAGACTTCTACAGTATAGTTTTCCAATCCATGAATAAGATCATCCCTGTCAACAACTGTGCCTTCAATCACACGTGTATTTATGGGATAATAGCTGACAGTAATAATATGATCATCCATCACTGAAAGTGAGAAACTGTTTATTTGTCCTTGTGATTCATTATCCAATTGAACATCTTTTACAGCATAACCGGGGTCTGGCTGAAATGTAAACAATTGGTACTGACCATGCAGCACCTCAATTTTTCCTGAGGGAATAATTTTACCATAATTCCCTGAAATAGCACGAATTTCATAAGTTGGAATTTCCTCAAATATTGCTTCAATCACCTGATCGCTCGTCACATTCAATGATACATAAAAACCATCTTTCCCAACGGGCAGCATTTTATTATCGTTACTGCTGTCTGAAATAGGTTGACCATTGAGTAGAATTACAGAAAGAAAATGCCTCTCATCCGGTGCAACCATGAATTCGGCATATTCTCCCCCCATGACTTCAATTGTGCCAGATGGTGTTATACTTCCGCCCGGGCCCGCTGTAATTGTAACAGTTTGGATTTCAATTGCATGAAAATTAACTTCCAGAATATGATCTGCTGTCAGTTCCCAGAAGTTATAGAAAGATAATGGGCCAAGGGGGTCTTTGTCTACAATGACATTGTCAACAACAAACCCATCATTGGCTTGAAAAGTAAAGCTGATATTGTCAAATACATCAAATTCTAGATCTTTGTCAGGAGTGATTTTGCCATTGCCATTGCTGCGTAATTCAATTTGACATCGATTAAAACTTGCAGAAATCGTATGATCTTTGTCTACATTTGCAAATACATAAGATTTCCATAAATTATCTGCTTCAATAATGTCCATTTGCGTTGAAACAGGCTGACCATCAACCATGAGTGAAGCAATTTTATAGCCCTTATCAGGTTTGATTAGAAACATCTGATAATCACCATTGTTGACATCAATGATTCCCTGAGGCTCAATCTGACCATTTCTTCCTGCCTCAGCAGTAATCTGTGGTTTTTTGATAAATTCTGCACGAATAGTATGATCTGATACGATAGATTTAAACGTATACGAAGATATACGTCCGACAATTACATTATCAACAAAAACACTTTCAACTTCATAACCGGGGTCTGGAACAAATAAATATGAAAGTGAATCATTTCCAGAAACGATGATCGTGCCTGTTGGAGTGATACTGCCATAATCTCCGGATGATGCATTTATGGTATATTGATCCAGGCTAAACTGGGCATTGATGGAATAATTTTTTGTAATATTTGATAAGGTATACAGGCATTGATTCTCTGGCATGGGATGAACGGTGTTATTCACAAAAAGTTTTTCCAGTTTATAGCCCGGATCTGGTATTATCTTGAATTGTTGAAAGCTGTTACTGGCTACGATTATCGTTCCTGATGGCGTGATCGTGCCATGATTGTTTGTTGTAGCCTGAACTCTTGGCATGGCTTGAAATTCTGCAAGAATTGAAAGATCTTCATTGATTTCAAGAAAGATATGTCCTGACACAGCGCCAATAGATTCACCATTGACAATAACCTCTCTAACTTCATAGTTTTCATCAGGTTTTATGGAAAACTCCTGATACCATCCCTGTTTGACATAGATTTCGCCATTAGGTTCAATAGCGCCATTTGGGCCAGCTTGAGAAGAGATTTTGGGTTGATGTTCAAAGCTCACATGAATATTATAATTTCTCTCCACTGATGGAAAGGTGTAACGTTCCATTGGCCCCATGGATACATTATCAATAATAACATCGGCCACCTGATAGGTTTCATCAGGAATCATAACAAAAGATTGTGCCAGATCATCAGAAACTTTTATTTCACCCTCTGGAAAAATATGACCATTATCTCCAGAACTGGCTGTAATGGTTTGCGCGACAATGGGTTGAAATCTGGCATACAAATGGGTATTGGCCCTTATATTTTTCAATGTGTGGGAAGTAACTGCCCCAACAGAAGTGCCATTGACTTGAACATCAGCAACTTCATAGCCAGCATCAGGCGTAATTTGAATGATTAAATCATTTCCAGATATCATGGGAATCTTTCCTGATGGTTCTACTGTGCCGCGTTTGCCGGCCTCAGCTTCAACATAAATATGACTGCTGATAAAAAAAGCAGTGATTTTGTGATCAAACTGAATATCCGAAAAATTAAACTCAGATTTTGGCGCAACTACCATATCATCAACTAATATGTAGTCCAGCCGATGATCATCATCAGGCATAAATGTTAAGGTCAGATTGTCGCCCCGATTAACAAATATGTTACCTTGTGGAGAAATCTGACCATTGCCATCAGAAAGGGCTGTAATTTTGGGACGTGCAATAAAGAAGGCATGGATTGTTTGATCGGCCTGAATATCATAGAATGTATATTCAGTGACCGCACCAATGGATTCACCATTGATCATCACATCCTGTATGTCATAATTTTCTTGAGGAATAATATGAAACGTTTTTGAGGAATATTCATGTACAAACAACTGGCCTGAGGGTTCAATGCTGCCATTATTGCCAACAATCGTTTGAATCATATACTGCCCTGCCATATCTTCAATCGTGATTTCAATGGTATCTTCAGAATCTTCACCATCATGATCAATGATCAGCAATTTGAAAACCAGTTTCGTTCCATTGGGCCCCACTTCCGGTGCGGTGAAAAAGGTTTTAGGTTTTGTACGATTATCAATATTCACTTGTGTACCACTGATCTGTTCCCATTGGTAAAAAATGATATTGTTTTCAGGGTCGATTGATTGGGATGCATCAAGGGTCACTGTGCGGCCTTCACCAATCGAAAAATTATCGCCGGCATCTGCAATGGGTGGATCGTTGACAGGGGTTATTGTCACATTGAATGATGTGATTTCACTATCAGAAAACCCATCATTTGCAATTAAATCAATCAGAACTGAGCCCGATTGATTCAACGATGGTGTTAACTGAATTCTTCTCTCCATTCCCTGACCCGTTATGATAATTTGATCATTTGAAATCTTTGTTTCATCACTTGAAATTGCACGAACTGATATGTCATCCAATGGGGTATCCGGATCACTGATTTTAAACAGCATTTCCTGTGAAGATTCATCTTCCATAATGGTCAGGTTGGATAAATTAATGATAACTGGCGGGTCATCAACTGCCAGTATATGAAGAATAAAAGTCTGACTGGCAACAGCCATCTCATCATCATAAACACTTACAGTCACATTAACATCGCCTGATGCATTAATAATGGGTTTTAATGTGAGGGTACGAATCAAATCAGCCCCTGATAATTGAATATTATCTTCAGGAATCATATGAGGATCTGAAATTTCTACCTGAATGTTTAGATCAGCCACTGGAGAATCTGAGTCATTTACTGAAAACATAATAGGCGGTGTTGTCTGATCTTCATAAATGATTTGATCATCAATGTCAGAAAGTGTTGGTGGATCATTACGTTTTTGAACTTCCAGGATAAATTGCACCTGAGAAGACATATTCATGTTATCAGTTACGCGAACAGTGATTACAGAACTTCCAAATAGATTGGGCTCTGGTGTAATAATCAACGTTCGTTTGGCAAGAATACCATTCATCACGATATTGTCATCTGGTATCAGGGTCTGGTTGCTTGATGTGATGACGAGTTCAAGATCACTTATTCTTGAATCTGAATCTGAAATAAAGAATTCAATGTTTGATGTTGGTGTATCTTCCATAGTGGTCTGTTTTGAGATTTCCGAGATAAGCGGTGGATCATTTACAGGAAGTATTTGAATCGTTATGATTGCCGGTTCTGATTGTGCCACATGATCAAATGCCTGAAATTCAAAAAAATCTGATCCCACACTGTCTGTATATGGTGTATAAACACATTTTCCTGTGATTGGATTTTCAATAATCAACGTTCCTTTTTGTGGGGGCAGGAAGATTTCGTAAGTAACAGGATCATTTTCAATATCAATGGCAGTGAGCGTGTAGACAGCAGGGGTATCTTCTTCAATTGTCAAGGTATCCTGGACGGGTCTTGGTGCATCATTAACCGGTGTAATATTGACATCCAGATAATAGTCCTCACTTTTGTCCTTACCGCCATTTTCAGTCCCACCATCATCTTTGAGATAAATGCGAATATTGACCAGGCCATTGACATCAGGGGATGTTTCAAAAGAAAGACTGCCATCTGAAAACATTTGAGGCTGTTGTGAAAACAATGTTGGCGGATTGCCAAAGGCGTAGAATTGAACGTTTTGATATGATTCTTCAAGCGGCCCTGGGCTTATTTCAGTTGCCCAGTTATCAAATCTAACAAGGCCACTGTCTTCAGGAATTGTAATTGGATCTCCTGGAGTAAAAGAGGGCGCGTGATTCACTGCAATGACTGAAATAATAAAATTTACAGAATCGCTGGTATCAACGCCATTATCATAAGTTCCCCCATTATCCTGCAAGGCTACTGTTAAAATAGCTTTGCCATATGTGTTGACAGCAGGTGTATAGAAAAGTGTTCCATTTGAAAGAATAACAGGGGGTGAAGTAAATAATTCCTCTTTGTCTGTTGATACAAGAAATTGAACCTTTTGTTCAGCTTCATCAGGGGGGCCGGGTGAGATATTGCTCGCCCATGATGTGATCAACTGCGGTTCAGCGTTTTGAGCCACTGTTTGATCTGGGCCGGGAGTAAAGACAGGCGGATCATTGACAGGTTTAATATGAATATAAAAACTTTGGGCATCACTCTGGTCTTGACCGCCAAACTCGGTGCCACCATCATCTTTCAGAAAAACATTGATCATTGTTTTTCCATTGACATCGGGATGGGTACGAAAAGAGAGTTTACCATTTGAAGTAATTGATGGCAATTGGGCAAATAGTTGGGGTTGCTCTACAGATAAAATAAAATATACATTTTGAAAATCTTCTTCATCAGGCCCGGCTTTAATATTTGTCGCCCACTCATCATATGACTGAGCAGGTGCATCTTCCAAAATTTGTATATCCGGCCCTTTGGAAAAAGAGGGGGCATGATTTGCCCAGATAATGCTGATTGTAAAAGTTTGTTCTTCACTGATATCCTTTCCACCATTGGCCGTGCCACCATCATCTTGAAGTCTTACTGTTACCAATGCCTGACCATAAGCATTGCGTGCAGGTTCATAGGACAATGTGCCATCAGAAGATATTTGAGGTAATTGTTCAAAAATATCTTCACGATCAACATCAACAATAAATGTCAGTTTTTGATTCTGTTCATCAGCAGGCCCTTTACTGATTCGAGTGGCCCAACGTGGAATTGTTTGCAGCGCGGCATTTTTTAAAACAGACTGATCTGCTCCTTTATAAAACGTTGGCGGATCATTCACAGGCCGAATGGTTATTTGAAATGTTTGGGTTTCGCTCTTATCCACACCACCATTTTCAACGCCACCATCATCTTTTAAATAAATTGAAACAGTGGTGCTTCCATTCTGATCGGGTGTTGGCTGGTAAGATAACGTACCCTGCGGGCTGACCTTTGGTGGGCTGGAAAACAAGTCAGGATTGTCCACAGTGACAAAGAATTCAAGTTGCTGATCTTTCTCATAATCATAAGGGCCGGGTTTGATATTCTGTGCAAAATTGCCCAGACCTTGATAGATGGCATCTTCATTGATTACCTGGCTGGGGCCCAAAGTAAATGAAGGGGGATTGTTTGAACCTTCTGGAATTTCAGTACAATAAATTATTATCGGCCATAATAAAAGAATACATAAATATCCTGATATCTGTATGGTTTTGTTTTTTATTAAATTTTTTTTCATATATGCCTCCTTATATATGATATGCTCAGGAATGCTCGAAAAAATATGTTTCTCCATAAATCGTATTTTTAGAACCAGGATTACGCTGAAGCCCTGGGCTGGTATGTTGCCGCCCTTTCAGGGCTAAGAAAAAAATGTATACACTTATAGGCCTATCCGTATTTCATCTTATTCAGCGTAATCCTGGTTCTAAAATAAGGAGAAGCTATTTTCAAAAAAGATCTTACATGTGAACACTGTTTCTTAACTTAGTAAATCTATTTACATTTTGAAATGCAATAATTCTTTACATGTGAAGTGTAAAATCCAGATTAGAAATTGAAACAAAAATAGACACTGAAAATGCACCCTGATTATAAATTGTGAATGAGTGAAAATTAATTAAATTCTATAAAATAAATAGCTTGTAGCAATGATCTATATTCTTTTAATTGGCGTTTTATCCTTATGTATTACAATCTTTCTTTTTACAGTGTTTTTATATTATTTTACACTTAAGCAAGCTCCGTGCCTGGTTGTGAAAAAACTTATAGTGTAAATTGGATTTACTGTGTGTAAATATTTACAGAAAGGTCGTGAATTGGTGAATATCATAGCGAATCGACAGTTAAAAATCAATTATTTGCCCATTGATGATTGTTAAGGAATGCTCGAAAAATAACTTCCCCATTTTCATAAATCGGACAGGTCAGACAAGTCAGACTGGTCTGACCTGTCCGACTTGTCCGACTTGTCTGACTTTACCGAATGGGGAAATTATTTTCAGAGCATTCCTAAGGAATATTTGACATGTATACACTTATAGACTTATCGTTCAAAGTAAGATAATAAAGAAACTATGTTTTTTAGCCTGCCTGATTGATTACATTAAAACCTAATTTTTCACCAATTTCTTCAAGAACCAGTGCTGCATCATCAAACAGGTAGTTCTTTAAACATTGCTTTAACTGATCCAGAAGTGAACGATCGTTGCTGTTTTGTGTGAGATAATCCAATGCGGGCAAGCATTCATCGCACGCATCATTGGCCTCTGAGTCACAATCAACAAGCAGCGCATGGAGACGAATCATATTTTTTTCAATCGAATCCAGTTGTTCAGCAAGTTGATTTGATATTGAAGGGTCTTCATTTTTTTGTGAAATGTTAGAGGGTAAGATTTGATCTATTTGCTCCATCACAGGATAGAGCGTATTTTGAAATGATTCCTGCAATTGATTAAGTTTGGGCAACAATTTATCTTTTAAGGCTGTTTCCAGTTCCTGTGCAGTACGCTGAAGCATTTGTGCCCCAATGGTTCCTGCAAGCCCTTTTATTGAATGGACACGACGTTGTGCTGTTGAGAAATCATTGTCTTCTATCAATTGCTTGACAACATCAGGCGCATTAAAATGATCCTTTCTAAAGGATTGCATGACATTTTCCAGTAAATAGCGTTTCCCCATCAATTGCCGCAAAGCCTGATCTAAATTAAGAATTTGTTGTTTTTCTGTTTTTGAATGGTATTTTTTGCTAACTGTAATACCAATGGCTTCTTCCCTATTATCTGGGCTTAAGTAGTTCCCCAGAACATGAAACAAACGTTCCGGTTGAATAGGTTTTATTATGATATCGTTTATTAGCTGTTCATTGTGATTGAAATCTTCCAACTCAATATTATGTGCTGTCAATGCGACAATGGGCAAATCTGTTAGAGCGTATTGGTGCCGAATGATTTTCGTTGCTTCGCGACCATCCATAACAGGCATTTCCATATCCATTAGGATTAAATCATAATGCACTCCCTTTATTCTTTCAACAGCTTTCTGGCCATTTTCAACCATGTCCAGCACGATAGGATGGTCTTCAAGCAATCCTTTCACAACCTGTTGATTAATCAGATTGTCATCTGCAAGAAGAATCGAACCTGTTAAGCTGATTTGATCAGGTTTTTCTAAGAGAGTATTATCTATTTCAGGCGCCTGTGCTGTTGGTAAAGAAACAAACAGTATCGTTCCCATTGTTTCATCTGTTTCAAACCGAATGTCGCCGCGATGGGTTTTGGTGATGAGTCTTGCGCTATATGTTCCCAGGCCTGTTCCGCTTTTCTTTCCTGATGTGGCATATCGATCAAAAAAACGATCTCGAATGCTTTCAGGAATAACGCCCATATTATGGATTTGAATCATGGCTGTCTGATCGTCCTGATAATCAATATCGATTCGTATCTCTTTATTCTGAGGGGACGCCTCAATGGCATTTTTGATCAGGTTGGCAAACAAGTTTTGCAGCAGTCGATATTCTCCAGAAACCCAAAAAGAATGATCATCCTTCATTGGCTGATCATCGATATAAAAATCAATATGGATATTTTTTTGAAGCACCAACTGATTGAGATCAGCAATCAGTTTCTGAAATATCTCAACAATATTGCAGGGACAGGGATCAAATTCATAAGTATTTTCTTCCATTTTGAAAATATCAAGGGAGTTTTCAATCATTTCAGATATTTGAACGCCGCTATCCGAAATTATCTTTAAATATTTAATCTGGGATTGTTTTTCCTTTTTGAGATATTGAATACTCTCCAGCACTTCTTCAAGTATCCTTTGAGTACGACTTTTGACTAATTCGGACATGAAAAACTCCCCTGGTAAGCAAGTATTATTGTTGTGAAGCCTTGAGCGCCTGATCTAAATCACCAATTATATCATCAACATGCTCAATACCAACAGAAATGCGAATCATATCAGGTTCCACACCTGCCATTGCCAGTTCACTTTCAGTTAATTGAGAATGTGTGGTTGATGCCGGATGAATAACCAGTGTTTTGGCATCCAGAATATTTGCCAGATGTGAGCAAATCTTGAGAGATTCGATAACTTTCTGGCCAGCTTCACGTCCACCATGAATGCCAAATCCAAAAACAGCGCCAGGGCCCAATGGAAATAATTGTTTTGCGCGTTCATAATCACGATGATTGGGTAATCCAGCATAGTTTACCCATTTGACTGCTGCATGTTCATTTAAATATTGTGCAACACGAATGGCATTGTCACAATGTGCTCTGGCGCGTAGGGGCAATGTTTCCATTCCTTGAAGTATCAAATAGCTGTTGAAAGGCGCTATGGCAGCCCCAATATCGCGCATCAGACCGGTCTTAATTTTCGTAATGAATGCTGTACAGGGAGTACCTTCAAGGGTACATAATTGTTCCCAAAAATTGGCACCATGATAGGTTGAATCAGGTGCAGTTATTTCTGGAAATTTATTTGCTGCATTCCAGTCAAAGGAACCTTTTTCTACAATTGCACCCGCAATACTGTTACCATGCCCACCAATTATTTTGGTCAATGAATATACAATGATATCGCATCCAATATCAAAGGGATTGAATATGGGTGGGGCAGATACTGTATTATCAACAATAAAAGGTATTTTGTAATCATGGGCAATCTGAGCAATTTTTTCAAGATCATCGACATTGCATTTTGGATTACCAATGCTTTCAGTGAAAATGAGGCGTGTATTTTGATCAATGGCCTGTTCAAAGTTTTGGGCTTGTGATGAGTCCACAAAACGAACATCAATACCAAATCGTTTGAGGGTATGTTCAAAAAGTGTATGTGTACCCCCATAAAGATTTGATCCAGATACAATATTTTGTCCGGTTCCAGTGATACTTGTAATGGCAAAAAATATGGCCGACATTCCTGATGCTGTCGCAATTGCGGCAGAACCATCGTGGATGGAAGCTAATCTTTTTTCAAGTACATCTGTGGTGGGGTTCATGATACGTGTGTATATATAACCCGGTGTTTTTAATGCAAACAAGTCCGCAGCATGTTGAACATCCTTGAATGCAAAACTTGTTGTCTGATATATCGGGACTGCACGGGAGCCTGTATCACTATCAGGGGTATGACCGGCATGTAGTGATAGTGTTTCAATGTGTTTTGACATTTTATTTTTTCCTTATGAATAGTTTTACTTGTGTTTTTTATTCTACAATATTTGCCCCAAAAACAATTTTGTACGATCATGTGTCGGATTCTCAAAAAAATGTTCAGGCGTACCTTCTTCAATAATAGCCCCATGATCCATAAAAACAACCCGATCTGCCACCTCTCTGGCAAATCCCATTTCATGAGTTACCACAGCCATTGTCATCCCTTCACGCGCCATAGTTTTCATGACATCAAGAACTTCACCAATCATTTCAGGATCCAGAGCAGAGGTCGGTTCATCAAACAGCATGGCTTTTGGATCCATTGCCAACGCTCGGGCGATTGCTACACGCTGTTGTTGCCCACCAGATAAATTTCCAGGATAAACATCCGCTTTGTCAGGAATACCCACTTTTTCCAGCAATTCCATGGATCGCTTTTCAGTATCAGCTTTGGAACGTTTTCGAATGATAAGCTGTGCCAGATTGATATTGTCTATGACTGTTTTATGGGGAAAGAGGTTAAAGGACTGGAAAACCATTCCCAATTCTGCACGAACTTTATTTATATTTGTTTTTGAATCCATGATATCAATTTTATCAATTAAAATATGGCCGCCTGGATCGGGTTTTTCCAATCGGTTGAGGCATCTTAACAATGTGCTTTTTCCTGAGCCGGATGGTCCAATTATAACCACCACTTCACCTGCCTTAATATGGCAAGAAACATTATTCAAGGCTTTCATTGGTTCTGGTAAATAGAATGTTTTAGTGATATTTTTTACACGAATCATTGAGAATCCTTTTCTATCCTCGGATATATCTATCCGGCTTTTCTTTCAAGATATTGCGCAAACATCGATAATGAAAATGTC
>Ga0272440_1003823_pt1 | contig 11057 bp, 8 predicted proteins | sample SSMMMBAug17_FD_192440 | JGI IMG/M metagenome (GOLD analysis project Ga0272440, IMG submission 192440) | Marine sediment archaeal communities from Little Sippewissett salt marsh, Falmouth, MA, United States - SSM-MMB-Aug17 | ecosystem: Environmental > Aquatic > Marine > Wetlands > Sediment ... | reverse complement strand
GTTTTTAGTTCGAGGGCGAACACAAGGTTCGCCCCTACATTGTGATCACTGAAAGGGTCGTGTCTTTCAGGCAAGCATGCTTGACTTGTGGCTTATTCACAATCCCGCTTGCTAACGCGCGCGGCTCTGATACCAGGCAATCTAATAAATCAGAGCCGCGCGTTACCGAATCATAGGCGCGCGCGTTACCGAATCAGAGCCGCGCGCGTTAGCAAGCGGGATTGTGAATAATTCATAAATCAATCAGTCAAGCACGATTACCGAAAGGACACAAAGGGTCAACATACCAGCCCCGGGGCTATTTAATTCTCATTTGGTTCATCAATCAACGTTAAAAGGTATTTCTTTTTGGGTGTATTGAGTTGAATTTCTTTAAAGCCCTTAATGTCATGAAATGAAATTTTACCTGTCAATTGATTGCGGTTAACACAAATTGTTCCTTCAACAGATTGATTATTCTCAGAAAATTTGTATTCAGCCTGTACATTGTTAAATTGATGATTAAAAGACTGCAAAAATGACCGAAAAGGGTGCATTTTTCCTATAATATTTCCGGGTAAAATGGCATGCCAGTTAATATGATCAATGGTTATAGGCATTACAGGTAATGTTGCAAATAAATACCTTAATGGAGAATTTTTTTTGCCATCAAACCGATAAAAAACAAAGCGTTGTAATTCAATACCAAAATACAATCGATCCTCAGTGCCATCAATATGAAAAAAATAAGAACCATCAATATCCATTTTAACTGTAATCCGAATGGTTTTAATGTCTTGATTGTTTATAGAAAAAGCATACAAAAAACTGTCTTCCAGGATAAAGTTCAACGTTTGATAACGTTTTCTTGAAAAGGTCAAGGAATCTACTTTCATATTTTTGGATAATATCATGTTGCCACATAACCTTCGATTTTGATTGATACAATTAGAAAAATAATAATAGGTAGTTGCGGAACCAATCTGTGGCCAATACTGAATTTGCATATGAATGTGGGGTTGCGGTGAATATCCTGTATTACCACAGTTGCCCAGAAGTATCCCCGGTTTGACAGCATCACCAATATTGACTTTTATTGATTTTTCCTGAAAATGGGATAATTCAACATAATAACCAAATACCGAATAAATAATAACATAATTTCCCCAATTATGGTGTTTATCCACGCTCCCAATAGGTAAATCTTTTAATGAATTGACGACATTAACAACTGTACCTTCAATGGGACATAATACAGGTTTTCCATAACAATAATAATCAGTCAGTTCAATGCCTTGATTACGATAGGTTTGATTGTCATCGTCAGTAATAACAAAATCATAAGCATATTTCCAATTTCCCTGATGGGTCCATTCGTCATCAAAACTTTGATATACTGTCCATGTGCCCATAAAAGGAAGTTGCGGTTGTGGTGTGATTCGGTCAAACCTTAATGAATAATTCAAATAAAAATCAAGAGATTGCTCTGGTGAGTCCTGAACGTAGTCGTTCATATAAGGAAAACCAATGTCTCTAAGCACATAAATAAACAACAATACAGTGACATTAAAGGGCAATGTAAAAACAGGAATACGAAAATATGACCAGACTACAGAAGCAGCATCTAAAATAAAGACTGATACAAATACACCTGTGATAGCAATGATATAGCTGCGCCTTGAAGGTATTAAAAAAACACTTCCTAATGCGATGCCAATCAAAATAAAATTAAAAGCAGAAAAATTATAATATGCATTTGGAAAACTTCCTTTTAATAAAGCCAGATAGCATATTCCTGTATAGTAAGAGACAATAATCAGGCAAAAAACAATTTGTGATGCAACAAAAATAGCAGTTAATATAATTAATCCAGGAATATCGTATGGCATAAAAACCAGATTGCCGATTGTTCTAAGAAGCCCCTGTATAAATAGTGGGATATTTTGAAAATTGAAACCTTCAAATGAATAAAACAGATCAACAAACAGCGAACTGTATTTTACAGAAGCCAGATAAATAATTGTGCTAACAAAAAAAAATGGAATATTTAATACAGGCAATTTCATTTGGCGACTTAACAATGAAAATAAAGTATAACTGAGCATCACAGTCAACACTGATGTTCCAATGGTCATCAGTATTGATAAAAAAGAAATTTTAAATATAAAACCAATTGAAAAGCCAACAATTAATGAATTGTACGTGTAAATAGAATGTACAAGATTTTGTGGATAAATACCAATCATTCGGGCAAATAAAAGGGTGGTAATCCATGAAATAATACCTGATAGGGCAAGATTGGGATTAAAAAGGGTCGTGCCAAAAAGAACGAATCCAAGCCATTTACTTCTCATAAATAATAGCATTGAATAACTGTGAAGTAAATTATGAAAGAGCTGAATGAAAAAATTTTTTCCGATTTTACTATTCATTTGAATATCTCCAATAGAATCTCCAGTTTTTTGGCGCGCGGGGCGGAACATAGATCATCGTGTCCTTTCGTTAATCGTGCATTCCTTACTCCAATATTTTAATATTTTCAAAATTTTTATTATAGTCTTTTGAAGGTACAAGTGCAATGCTTTATCTAATAATCAAGGTCAAAAAAATATCTGATTATATCGGATTTTGGGGAGCAATAAATTCAAATACTTAGAAAACATTATTGAATAAGTTTTCTTTTTAATTTCTTGACTATAATCAGAAAAATAACAATCATGCTTACCAAAGGAACATAATAATTAGTGAAACTTGAATATCGAGTGATATTAATGTTGGAAAATATGAGAATCATATGTTATGAGATGAATCGTTTTTGATTGGCATTTAACCTGCATTTTTTTAACTTATTGTGAGCCTATATTCCTTCTTTTTTTTACCAGATAAAAGGAAATTACCTATGATACAAGATGTCAAAAACATTTTGGTGGTTGATGATGATCCCTTTGTATGTGATATGCTTCAGGCAATACTTGAGGGTGAATCATATATCGTTAAAACATTTACTTGTGGCTTAGATGCATTAAATTTTATTAGAGATAATCAAAACATACAATTAATTCTTTCAGATATGAATATGCCGGATATCAATGGGCTTGAATTGATTCACCAGTTGAAATCAGAAATCGCCGATATTCCGATCATCATTTTAACTGGAAACAATGAAATCTCTATCGCAATTAAGGCCATGCACAGCGGTGCTTCGGATTATTTGTTAAAGGATGAAAATATCGAAGAAACTGTTGTTATGTCAGTAAAACGAGTGTTTGAAAAACATCAATTGCAAATGGATCTTGCTCAGAAAAATGCCGAATTGGAACAAAAAAACAAAGAGCTGATAGAAAGCAACAAATTAAAGAATAATTTTCTTGGTATTGCGGCCCATGATATGCGAACACCACTTTATGGCATTAAAGGTTTGGCTGAGTTACTGCTGGATGGAAGTAAAGGGGAAATGTCAGAGGATCAAAAAACCTATATTTCTTTAATAAGTCATTCTGTTGAAGAAATGCTGATATTAATTAATGACTTACTTGACATATCCAAAATTGAAAGTGGAAAACTGGAAATCCTTCCCCGAATGAATTCCATTACTGCATTGGTTAAAAATCGTCTTCAATTTTATTCTGTGATGGCTGCCAAAAAAAATATCATTGTGCATACACATTTTCAACCGATTAATGATTTTTCTTTTGATGCCAATCGAATATCCCAGGTATTTGATAATTTTATGAGTAATGCGATTAAATATTCACCTTTTGATAAAGAAATTCATGTATCTATAGAAGTTAAAGATAATGAGGTTATGGTTCATATCAGGGACCAGGGGCCTGGAATTTCAAAAGAAGATCAATCCAGGCTATTTGGTGAATTTCAGCGATTATCTGCACGTCCTACAGGTGGAGAAAAAAGTGTTGGCCTGGGACTGGCTATTGTCAAAAAAATTGTCAATGCTCATAATGGACGACTTGACGTGATAAGTAAACTGGATGAAGGATCAACATTCAGCTTTATATTGCCTTATGATACAGGCTTTTTGGGTTAGTAATACTCTGAAAATAACCTATCCCTAAGTCGGACAAATTTTTTTAGTCTATTGGTCTTACATGTGTTTTAAATAGTTTATTGCAAATTCATATTCTTTATCTGCTGTTTTTCTGCCCTCAGCATCTAAAAAACGTGCTATTTGACTGCCCACAAAAGGAATATTTACTTTTATTTCATAGACCAGAATATTTTCACTACCATTATCAGTTGGCTGAAGAACTATATCTCCGGTCATTTTCATGGGAAGACCTTTGGCTTCAACCACAACAGTACCCTTTTTGATGCTGTCATTTGATAATTGCCAAATTTCAGTTTGAATAATGGTGCTTGTTGGTTTGATAAATTTTTTTGCAAAGCCGGGAATTTCAGCAGTAATATTTCGTTTTGTGTGAATAATATATTCACCATTTTTTTCACCAAAATCTATAAATTCTAAATGCGTTGCACCAACTGACTCGTATTTTTTTTCAATAAATGATTTTTGGGTGAAAACACTAAAAACTGTTTCTGAATCAAATGAATCATATGGATAACTTACTTTTGTGGGCATTTAGGGCGTTCCTTTTTTTAATTAATCCACAGCCTGAAACAAAGAGTTGTTTCATTTTTTTACATCAATATTATGTAGTTGTCATAATTATGTAGTTGTCATAAAACTTTTTATTTTTTGGGCGGTGGTGGTGGGTTAATTTTTTTTTGTTCAGAGACCGATTTTTTGGGACTATTTTTTGGCGTAATTTTTTGGGGCTCAGATAATGACGTTTTTGAAATGTTTGGCGGTGTTATTGTTTTTAGAGAAACTTCTTTTTTGTTTTTCGAAACCGGTGAAACAGGTGATGCTTTGACATGAACCGGAGATATATTGAATTCATATGCCAGTTCTTTGAGTGTGTCACTCATTAATTGAATATCAATGATTTTGAATGTCATGTCAATAGCTTTTGGGACCTGTGTATTTACCTTGAAATATAAATCCATCACAGACTGCTTGTTAACCGAAACGCCCCTTGCGCCTGCCATAACAATCACAAGTTTTCCAGGATTTTTGTCATTAACAATGTGCATCAACGATGCTGTTGTTTTTGTCTTCTCGCTTTTTGTATAGGTCAATACATTTTTATCATATGTCAAAGCAAGTTTGATTCCAGCCAAATTTGGAACATTGTCCAACATGATTGGTAACTTAAATTCTTTACCGGGTAAAACAGTGATTTCAGGAAAAATAAGTTGTGCTTTTTTTTCAGCAGCAAAAGCAGTACTTGATGATAAGATCAATAAAAAACAAAAAAAGACTACACAAAAATGTTTCATTTGTTCATATCCCCTTTTATGATAATAAATTTTATACTGATTTAATATTGTAATGATTAATGGTCACACGTCCTTTTGGAAATGCACGAAACACTTGTTTGGCAGCATCAAATCCATTCACTTCAAAATGGATTGAAACCAGAAGCCGATGACCACGCTTAATTTCTTCAATTTTATTGATTTGAAATTCTTCTTCAATTGTTGACATAGCCTTAACCACTTTAAAAATAGATGAATTTTTTATTTCAACATGAAAGACAGTAACCGGCCATTCACATGATACCCATTGAATATTCAGAAATTTTTCTTTTGATATTTTCAAACGTTCAATCTCCGAACAATTTTTATAGTGAAAAGATATCCCACGTTTGCTTAAAAGTCCAATAATATTTTTATCGCCAGGATAAGGATTGCAACATTGTGCAAATTTGTAAAAATGATTGTCCAGATATTCAACAGAGATTGTTCCCAAAGACTCCTTTTCAACCTGTACCGAATTCCCAGGTTTTCTTAAAATGTCAGCAAAATAGTATAACAATTCTTTTGGCGATAGCCGATCCTGACCAATTCTTTGATAGGCTTTTTGAATGGACTCAATATTCAAAACATCCATTATCAATTCAGTATCTTGCTCTTTTAAAATGTTCACATCAAGCTTATTTTTTTTCATGTGCTGAAGCAGAATATCTCTTCCGATTTTTTCTGAAAAAGCATCCAAACGCTTACTTTTTTGTCGATTAATCGCAGATCGGGCTTTTGGTGTTTTGCATTTAAATTCCATTTCCGCCGGTTGTTCAATGGTTGATATTCCGGTTAGAATTTTAACAATTTGGCCATCGGAAAGCGAATCTTCCACCCGAAGGCGTTTGCCATTAACAATGGCGCCAGTGCAATTTTTTCCTATATCTGAATGAATTTTATAAGCAAAATCCAGAACAATGCTATTGGATGGCAAACTTACAGGATCTCCTTGTGGGGTAAACAAATATATTTCATCTGATTTGGAATCCTGGATAATTTGCTTACGTTCACCAGCCTCACCATCGTATTCACCAATGATTCGAAATTGTTCCTGTATATATTTAACATAATCTTCAGATGGTTGGTTGTGTTTCCGAAAATGGACCAAAATTCCTTGTCTGGCAACATTATCCATTTCTGGTGTTCGAATCATCATTAAATAGTTTTTTCCAAATAGATTATGTCTGACATGAATACTTTGATATCCATTTGATTTTGGGTTTGCGATGAAATCCCTTAGTTTCCTTGGAATGGGTTTGAATTCTTTATTAATAATTCCTAAGGCTTTATAACAATTCAACTGGTTTTCTGAATGAACAATAATGTTAAAATCAATCGTATTTTCCGAATTATTGATGGATAATGTTCTTTTGATTGGATTATAAAAAGCCTCCAAACTTTTTGGACTGATCCGGACAGTCACATCAATTGATTCTTTAATAAATGCCTGTTCCAACGTTTTGCGTATGGTTTGAACTTCATCTAAATTTTTTTCCGCATGAAGTATATTTTTTATTTTTCGACTGTTTTTGGGAAAAAGATATGATAAGGCCTGATCAAACAGTAAACGTCTGAATGGAGTAATATTAAGAATTGCAGCTATGGGGGCATAGACATCAAGAGTTTCACGTGCAATGCGCTGACGTTTGGGCAAGGGAAGACTTCCCAGAGTTCTTAAATTGTGGAGCCGGTCTGCCAATTTGACTAAAAAAATTTCAAGACGTTGTGAGGCTGTTAAAAATATTTTACTATGAGTCAAATCTTTTAATGTCTGATTTCGCATTCGATATCGATGCAGTTTTGTACATCCATCAACAATTTCTGAAACAATTTTGCCAAATGAATTTTCAATATGTTCAATAGTGATATCTTCAAGATCTTCAACAACATCATGAAGAAACGCTGCCGCTAAAAGTTCAGGGGAATTAAGATTTAAATCAAATAATAAAATGTCTGCGACTGTACAGGGATGGATAATATAAGGTTCTCCTGATTTTCTATATTGCCCATCATGGGCCTTGTAGGCAAAATCAAGAGCTTTAAGAACCAGCTTTTGATCAGTGCTGTTTCGAAGCAGTGCTTCTGATAATTTTTTTCGATATTCGTCTATTTTAAATGGGGGTCTCAAAATTTTAGCCTCAAATAAAATAAGGAATGATCTGAAAATATCATGCTCATTTTTCTTGATCATACAAAAAAATAAGGTCGTGTAGAGACGTAAGTAATCGATCATTAATTTTCGGGTATATTGTAGTAAATTATAACATAGTTGGGAATGCTGATTTCTTAGCCCTGAAAGGGCGTAACATAACAGCCCAAGACAACGCCCTGGGGAAATATATTATCGTCCAACTTTGGTTTTTCCAAGTTAGGAGGACAATCACTGACTAACACGGACACCCACATCACGCGTTTGGAAAAACCAAAGTTGGACGATAATAAAAAAGATTTTTAAGCCCTGTAAGGGCACAACATAAATGGACGACCTTTTATTATTGTTATTTTATGTGTCGCCCTTACAGGGCTCAGATTCTAATTAATAGTTAACCCAGGGCGTTGCCCTGGGCTGGTATGTTACGCCCTTTCAGGGCTAAGAAATCAGCATCATCAAACTACGTTATAATTTACTACAATATATCCGAAAATTTATGTCCGCTTACTTAGCATGCTACGTCTCTACATAATTTACTACGATATACCCGAAAACTTATGTAGAGACGCAAAGCTGTGTGTCTCTACATAAGGCAAATAGTACAATAAAAAATGTTAACTGGCATATGAAAGATGCCCAAAATTTTTATCTACTAAAAAAAATGTTATTGATACAAAAAAATAGAACATATCACAGTTTAGAATGAATTACTCTTTTTCAAAGTCGTCTTTTGTTGCCCCACAAATAGGACAGGCCCAATCATCCGGAAGTTTATCAAATGGTGTTCCCGGATCAACACCATTTTCTGGATCTCCGGACTCAGGTTCATAAACATATCCACAAATATTGCAAGTGTATTTGTCCATTATTTCCTCCTTAGTTATAATTTAGACATTACTTTACATGACACTGACTGCAACTGGTCGGGCCATGAGGTTTATTCTTTTTTCTCAAATCTTTATGACATTTGATACATTGAGTGTTCATTATTTCTTTACTTTTCAGCTTTTTTTCAGTTTTCATTTGTTTGATAATGCCACTCTTTTTGGGAAAAACTTGATGGCATGAATTACAATCATCTGCCAATGCTTTTTGGTGCACATGATGTGGAAAAGGAACAATACCTCTCTTTCCACCATCTATATTCATTTTTTCCTGCCCTCTGTTCATTGCAAATACAATAGAAGCAAAAAAAAGAAAAGAAACACATACAATAATCATTTTTTTCATTTTTGAATCCTTTAAAAAAATCATTATGTTAACCAGGAATTAAGATTAGCTTTATTATTTAGCATAATCATTCTAAAAAGATCAAACAATAATTATGGATTTAGTTATATTTTCCAGATTTGACAATCAAAAAATATAAGTAAGGAATGCTCTAAAAATAATTTATATATTTGCGTCGGACAAGTCGGGCCAATCCGACATGTCCGACATGTCGGATTGGGGAAAATAAGTTCTCGAGCATTCCTGAGCAAAATCAAATATTAAGATATTTTTCATGTTCTCTTGGTGTAATATGCGTTCTATGATCTTCCCAATCATCCATTTTGAGAGTCATAAAATTGCTGTATAGACGATCACCCAACAGTTCTTTGAGAAAGATACTATTTTCGGCTTCCACAAGAGCTTCAAACAAAGATTTGGGTAAAAATTTTGTATTCCAAACAGTTCTATTTTGTTTGGTTTCATAACAACTTTTAGTATCTGCATTGCCGCAATCAATTTTTTCTTTGATCCCCTTGAGCCCCATGGCGATATATGCAGCCAGTTGAAGATAAATATTTCCAGCAGGATCAGGGTTTCTCAGCTCAATTCTGGTATTTGCTGGAGATATACTGTATGGAACACGAACCATTGAACTTCTGTTTCGAAAGCCCCACCCTCTAACAATCGGGGCTTCTCTATCTGCAATATACGCTTTGTAAGAATTAAAGGTTGATGCCATAATAATTGATGTTTCCCTGGCATATTTCAAAATACCACCAATAAAGTACTTGGCTGTTTGACTCAAATTACACTTTGAATGGTCATCGTAAAAAATATTCTTTCCTTCATCATCTTGCATGGACAGGTGAATGTGAAGAGCATTTCGATTCAGACCATCAAAAGGTTTTGGCATAAAAGTTACATAAAATCCATGTTTGACAGCAACTTTCTGTGAGACATATGTAAACAAAATTGTTCTATCCGCTGCCTTAAGAGGTTCAATTGGTTCCAGGTTGATTTCATGCTGTGATGGCGTTACCTCATGATGTGCCTTTTCAAAGGTAATATTACAATCCTGTAGCACCTGTATGATATTATTTCTAATAAATTCACCTTTATCATGGGGAGTAGAATGAAAATATCCAGCTTTGTCAGAATGGACTTCCTCACCAAAATCCCCATTGGTAAGATTAAACTCATCACCGGATAATAAAAAAAATTCATGTTCAGGCCCTGTAATAAATTTATATCCAAATTCTTCCTTAGCTTCATTCAAAACTTTTTCCAAAACGGCTCTGGGGTCTGCCTGGGCGCGATGTCCATGCTCATCCTTGATGTTGCCAATAAAAAATCCGACTTTTTCATTTTCACCAAAATAAACTTTATGAAAACTATCCGGAACAGGGTAAAGCAATCGGTCACTTTGTTCAACAGTGGCATATCCTGCAATAGAACTTCCATCAAAACCAACACCATTTTCAAAAATTTTATCCATGTTCTCGTAGTTAACTGAAAGACTCATTACACGGCCATTAAGGTCTGTAAAAAAAATTTTTGTGTAATTAATTTTGTCCTGTCCTTTACTGAATGGTTCATCAGAATCCATACTTTGTAAACTCCTTTTTTTAGGAACCACAACGATCTGCATATGAGAAAAACAATTCAATTGTGGTTCATTAGCATAATAAAAAAATATAGTGTTACCTATATAGTGTCTCTTCGGCTCTGACAACAAGTACATTTTAAAAATCAGAGTTGCGAGCTTAATGAGTGGTTGCTCTATGATGATTCATAAAGATCAATTGTCAGTCCGACATTTCGTAAAAATCGTTATTCAAGTTTTTTGTTCTTGGCATTCGTAACGTCAATACAACGTGACCCTCCGCGCACATTATATTGACTTTAGAAAAAATCAAGAACAAAAAACTTGAATATCGAGTAAAAGCTAACAACATTTTGCTCAAAAATCAATGATGTTTTAGCATCATTGATCTACAGGTTTGGGTAACCTGGAAATAAAATCCGAGAATAATTGTGTCTTTTCGGTAATCGTGCTTGACTGATTGATTTATGAATTATTCACAATCCCGCTTGCTAACGCGCGCGGCTCTGATTCGGTAACGCCCGGCTCTGATTCGGTAACGCGCGGCTCTGATTCGGTAACGCCCGGCTCTGATTCGGTAACGCGCGGCTCTGATTCGGTAACGCCCGGTTCTGATTTATTAGATTGCAGGGTATCAGAGCCGCGCGCGTTAGCAAGCGGAATTGTGAATAAGCCACAGGTTAAGCATGGGCGTATCCAAAGGAAGTGGGAAGGTATAGTAAAATATGTTGG
>Ga0272440_1003822_pt1 | contig 11057 bp, 6 predicted proteins | sample SSMMMBAug17_FD_192440 | JGI IMG/M metagenome (GOLD analysis project Ga0272440, IMG submission 192440) | Marine sediment archaeal communities from Little Sippewissett salt marsh, Falmouth, MA, United States - SSM-MMB-Aug17 | ecosystem: Environmental > Aquatic > Marine > Wetlands > Sediment ... | reverse complement strand
TATCAACAAACGATCACTGCAATTGTCAACCAGTCACAAAATGATTGGTCAATACACGATGGTGATATTCTTGCAGCTTTTGCAAATACAACATGCAGAGGCGTATCCGCACCAGTAGAAACATCACCCAAATTTCGAAAATTGATTCTATTTTCCAGTTTCTGTATATCATTCAAATTTGAATGATATACAGTTAAGCAGAATAATCTCTCGACTTTACATTTAATCATTATATTATCATTACAAAATGATATTTTTATGATATGCAATTGAATGATATGCAGATCTGTCATTAAAAGATATACAGAAACTATAGATCTATTAGTTTATCCTCGTAAACTTGGGACGTAGAATCCGGTAACAAAATTTATTTATTGATTTTAAGTACGTTTTACAATATTTTTCATTTGGGTTTGATGTACTGAGTATCCACACACCCGGTTTTATTAGTAGAGTTCACTCAAGTGCTAAGGGACAGCCGCTGAGCAAACACGAACCCGGTTTATATCTCAGACATCAAACAATCTCTTGGTTTTATTACTGAGCCTCAACGCAATCGGTTTAATTTCATATATTTATCCATGAACGTTGGGGCTAATCACTGAGTATCCATGCAACTGTTTTCAATGTCTGATATCTAAAAAACGTGGTGATTTAGCGCGGAGCAACAACGCAAGAGGTTACTTTTTAGACATCGAACTAAGTGCGTGGTGACAGGCTGTGCAATTTCGCATCCGGTTATAGCTTGAAAATTAACCTAAGTTCATGTATCGGAAAAACAAAAATTTTATAGAATAAAACTTATTATTATCATTTAACTTAGGATTTTCATGGCACGAAATATGCCCTCTATCTCAGATTAGCAACTTCATTAAAAAATCTCTCGCAAACCAAGAGGGCATATTTTATGCCATGAAAAACCTAAATTGAATGATAATAATATCCATGCCGATTTGAAAGTTAGGCTATTCTAAAATTTGTCCGAAGTGCGCTATTTTCTATGAGCAGATACGAAATTATCATAAAGCAATATATAATAGCTAAGGAGTAATCTCATGAAAAGACTCATCCTTGCCTTTATAACTTTATTCATGACAGTATCTTTAGGGTTATTTGTAGGAGAAGTTAAATCTAATGTGAAACTAAATTATCAGTATATGAGTAGAAGCTCAATTGAGGCAACTTACACCATAACAAGAGATGCAAGTTTCAATTATAGCCTGGGGTGTATAAAGCATCCAATGAGTGATGATTATATTGTAGAGAAAAACAGATGGGTAGCAGCTAGAGTTTATGAGGCTGGTAATGAATTCGTAGCACATCTTATAAAATATAATGAGCATAAAAATTTTGAATGTGATGCTATAATAACACTATGGTACGAAGGAGACGTTAAGGCCTTCAAGGAATATGATTATGATACATCATATGGTAAGCTTAATGAGATTAAGATCTTCTTTCCTAAATTTTTTAGTAATGAGATAAGGAATCTTTTTATCAAATATGAGTATAAAAGCCTTGAAACATGTAAGCCGTGCGATGATTGCTCTACTCCTATCCCTGATCTTGGCAATAAGCTTATGGTTGGTCATTTCCGGATAGAGAGTAAACAAATTTGGTCAATTGATGTTTTAAAACCCAATTCATCAACTATATGGGAAAAAGGGAAATTAGTAGCTATAACATGGGAAACAAATATTCCTAATGATGACACTAAAATAGAGTTATACAGGAACAGTGCCTATTATAGCCAAATAACTTCAGGAACTTCACAGCAAGGATATTATGATTTTGTGTTATCGTCAAGTTTGTCTAATGGATCTAACTATCAGATAAAGCTAACGAGCAATAAATATCCTAGTGTATCCACTTATAGTAACTATTTCACTATCTCTTCTGAAGCTCTGAATCAAGGCCCAGCAGTGATTATTACATCACATAAAAATCAGGAAGAAGTCAGTACTAAAAAGGTTACAATTAAGGGTATAGCTGACGATAGTGATGGGGTTAACAGTGTAAGCTTAAGAATATGCGATGAAAATCTATCCTGGTGTAGTAATTGGTATTCTGTTACTGTTAGTGAGACTGATAATTGGGAGAAGAGTATTTCTTTAGATTCTGGGAGAAATGTCATACAAGTTAAGGCAGAAGATAGGTTTGGTAAAGAAACAGATGATGAGCAAATAGCCTCAATTGTTATAGATTGTAAACCTATATATCGAATAAGTGGCAATATTTTTGATTCAGATGAGAACCTTATAAAAGATGCAACTGTAATATTTACAGGCGAGTCAAGTTTTCCTGATCTAAGCTCAGTTAAGACTGTTGATGGATATTATGACAAAACAGAAGTTCTTACAGGATGGTCTGGTAAAATAACTGCTATAGCTAATGGTTATAAAAATTTTGATATAGTCTCTATAAGGGGCATAGCCCAAGACTTCAGTGGATTTGATATCTATGGAGAAAAAATATTTATTAACACTCCTCCTACATCCAACGCTGGACCTGACCAGACTGTAGTCATCCCTATAGACAAAACCGAGATAAATGTCACCTTAGACGGCAGTAAATCGAGCGACCCTGATTACAAAGATGATATCGTTACTTACCAGTGGACTGCTACTACCGGTACTCCTGATCCTGACGATATAGTCAATCCTATAGTCTCTCTATCTAAAGGGAAATATACATTTGCTCTATCAGTAAAGGATAAGAATGACGAGTGGAGTGAGAAGAGTGATACGGTGAAAATTACGGTTAAAGAAGCCCCGCCAGTGATAGAACTTAAGCACGGAGAAAATATTATAACTCACAATTCCACTTATGATGCTGGAGATTACAAACAAGACTCTACTCATAGTTTAATTATTACTGCTAAAAACACTGGAAAAGCGGATTTAGTAATAAAAAACTTTTCCATATCTCATGCTTCTAATATTTTTTATTTTGATCCGCAGCCGGCTGACATCACTATCGAGGCAGATAAGTCGCATAATTTTATTATCAAATTTAAGCCTAATAGTTTTAAAACATATAGTGGTAATATTTCTTTCGAGACTAATACTGACAATAGCCCTTTTGGCTTTAAGCTGACTGCTGATGCGAAACCAAAACTTATTCTAATATCAGTAGTAAAAGATATCAGCACTCCTATGATAGATAATTCAGATACGCATAAAATTAGTGTTTTACCAGGAGATGACATTACTTTTAAGGCTAAGGTAAAAAATATTGGCAATCCAGTACCATCATTTAAGGTTCGCTTTGTTTTGTCTAAAAATGAAGAATTTTCAGATAATGACCCAAAGATAGGTGATTTTTCTATAGAAGCTTTATCTTCTGGGGCAGAAAGTCAAGAAGTGTCGATGCCGTATCGTCTTCATGAGCCAGGAATATACTATATAGGCTTAAAGATTGATATAGATGATTTACATAAAGATAGTGATTTTTCCTCTACTAAGAAAATTATTGTGCGTCCACCTCAGGTTCCACTGAAAGATGAGTATAAAATAGGAGTGGTATATCAGTACGAAAATGAAGATGGACACAAGCCATGGGATCAGGTTGCAGCAGATTTAGATAATATTATCGAGGCGATTAGCTCAGATCAGAATACGAATAAAGAAGGTAATGGCCGCAAGGCACAGATAGTTATTCAGAGTGATATTTCTTGGAAAAATACTCATTCTGGGTCGAGTATATTTAAATGGGGTGATGTTAAAGAATTTGCAAAAATTATAAAGAATAAAAATTTAAAATGGTCACCCAACTTAGCTTTTCATCATAATCCTAATTGGGTTGAACTAGAGAATTCTGGTGAAATTGATGAAAGTGATGAGAACAAAACTTATCGTGACAATGATCGGGTGTTTGATCACGAAGGTTATCTTCTTGAGGGGAATCATTTAACCATGTCTCCATCAAGTAGGATTTGGGATAGGGAAGTGAGGGAATGGACGGATGAATTACTTAAGGAGATAAACTGTGAAAACTATTTAGATGATATTATCGAAGATATTTTTATTGGGAATGAAGTTTGTTATCCAGCAAATAAATATGGTCCATATGACAATAGAAGCAAAGAGAGATGGAAGGAAATTTATGGGAAGACTTATGGAGATAAGATACCTTCTCCCGACGATATTAAGAACAATGACAGTAAAAAGATCGCTTATTGGGAGTTTCGTAGCATGGAGCTCGGTAGAATGATCAGCGCTTTAGTGCAGAATGTCAGAGTAAAACTATATGAATTAGGGCATCATCAGGTCTCAGTATCAGCCAAAATGCCGGCTTATCATATAGGAGGCCGTAATTTAGAACTTTCTTCTTATCAACGTTTGCCAGGTTTTCTGACTGCCATAAATGATGAGATAGATTTTGTGGCTCTCGATATCTATGAGAGAGAAGAAAAATTTTTTAACCTTGCTTTAGAATCTAAAAATACAATAGATCCAGATAAAAAAAATCAATTGTATATTGCTGAATTCAATTATTCATACGACGTTAAATCAGAGCCATATGAAGATGAACCAGATAAGACTACTGAGATTTTCTTTAATCTTATCAAAGAAGGAATAGATAAGTTTCAGGCTCATGGTTTTACCTTTTATGCCTGGGGATCTCTTCCCCCTGATGATATTTCTAATAGTAGTAATAATGGCGCAGCTAAAAGGAAAAGCCTGGAGAAAGCCTTTGCTTGGATCACAAATGATCCTCCTATTATTACTTATCCCATTATCCAGCCCATCATTGATTCAATCGAAAATTTATTTGATATTATTTGGACTGATGAGGACGCTAATAGTAATGCCTTAGTAGCTCTCTACTATGACACGGACAGAGTCGGTCGAGATGGTACCCTGATTGCAGCTAATATTTCGGAGGATGATGAGTTAGATTCTTACAGATGGGATACATCAGAAGTTCCTGCTGGCGAATATTATATCTATGCAAAGATTGATGATGGGATTAGTGAGCCTGTTTTTGCTTACAGTTCAGTGCCTGTTACTGTTGTAAAGGAGGAGGCAAAACCCAAGTTTGGAATAGTGACTTTTAAGACTAATCTAATACGAGTATATGAACATCAATCGTATATCCAAATAGCCATCAACAGGATAGATGGTGATGATGGTTCCGTTTCAGTTGATTATGTGTGTGAACCAGAATCAGCAGAAATACATAAAGACTTTGAACCGGTTTCAGGAACTATTGAATGGAACGATGGAGATAGCAACACAAAAACCATTTCTATACCGATTAACAATGATAGCATAGATGAATGGAGTGAAAGCTTTACTGTAATCATTAAAGAACCCAACGGCGGGGTGACCATTGGAAATAATAATTCAATTCAAGTTATTATCAAAGACAATGAATATGAGCCCTGGATTGTATCAAATGGTGGTGAAGTACTAAAAAATGACGCATATATTTTGCACCCAATTGTTGGTGAGCCATTTGTCCAAAGTCATATGCAAAATAGCAATTTTCATTCAACGGCTGGTTTTATTTTTCAAGAGACCTTGGAATCCAAAATTTATTTAAAAATTAGTGATGCAAAAGGTTTCCCCGGGCAAAATAGCATTACCATCCCAGTAGAACTGGATAATCAAACAGAATTAAGTACACCTGTGTCTTCTTTAGAATGTCATATTCAATACAATCCATCAGATGGAATTCAACCAATTGAAAACATTCACTTGACGTCCAGAACTCAAGACTTTACTGAAATAATTCAGATAAAAGAAAATGCTGCCAATTCTGAGATGGTTATTTTGCTTTATAATCTGGATGGTAAGACAATTTTACCAGGATTAGAACCGATTTTTAATATTATGATTCATGTGGATATTGCAGCTTTTGATAATTCATCATCAATATTAAAATTTTCAAAATGTATTGCATCTGATTTATATACAAACCCGATTAATATTGACCATTCAGATGTTGGTTTGATTCAAATACTATCTCATGGAAATGGAAATATTGATGCAGACCCGACCATTAATATTCTTGATGTTCATTTTGTTATAAATGTTATATTGGATAGAGAACAGCGACCTGCAATAATTCAACGTGCCGATTCAAATAAAGATTGCATGGTTGATGTTCTGGATTTACAATGCTTAATCAACAAGATTATTGGCATTGAATGCACAATAATAAATAGTTGCAATTCACAAAACCGAAGGCTTAAAGCAAATGATTCTATCGCCAATGTAATATCTTTTCCACACAAACGCCTTTTTCAAAATAAACAAGGAACCATAGGAGTCTCCTTAAAAAATATTGATATCATTGGATCAGGACAATTTCGTTTTACTTATGATTCAAATATTGGCTTAAATATAACAAAGGTTAATATCACTAATAGAACAACAGATTTTCAAACAAGTTTCACTCAAAAATGCATAGATGGTTCTTTGAATGAAGTACTTGTATTATTTTATTCACTTGCCGGGAAAAATATTAACACAGGTGAAGGCAATATTCTGGAATTTGAATACACTACGAATGAGAAAACAGGAAAAACTGATGTAGTTTTTTCAGAAATTATTCTTGCTGATACTTCAGCCACATCTTTACTTTTTGAAGCACACAATGGTAGCGTTGACATTCAACAAGCAAAATTTCTAAATGATGTGATTCTTTTACTAAAGTTTCTTTCAGGTATGAATTTAACTGACGTTGATGCTGAAAGATTACAGGTCTTAAATAAAAACAATTCAATTCCTGAATTGTCATCTTTGATTCTAATTTTAAAGGATATCTCATTACAATAGAATAGAAAAATTGAAATCAAAGTCAGGCTTTGATAACAAAATGAAAATAGTACGCTGTTTTTGTAATGTGTACAATGAAAGATGAAAAGTTACAAAATGAGGTTAAGTATGACCCATAAATTTGTTAAACAAATCGAAATAGAACATTTCCGATGCTTTGATTTTCTAAAAGTAGAAAATTTTAATCGAATTAATTTGATAGGCGGTGATAACAATGTTGGAAAAAGTGCTTTCCTTGAAGCATTGGAAATTACTGCCAGGACTATAGATCCTGTGTCATGTGTTATATCATTAAGAGACAATATTAAAAGACGACAAAATTCTTACTCACGAAACTTCAGTGAGTTTGATATTGTTACATATCAAAAGAACAGTTTGCGCATTCAGTCTGATATATCAAATTTTTCTTTAGTGATAAAAGGTGTCGATCCCGCCATGCATACAAATATAAATGATAATGAAGCTATTTTTGAGGACGATTTATTTATTGAACTTATTGTGAACAGTAAATCTCAGATAATCCCATATAACAGGTTTATTGATACTATAAATCAGAAAGATCAGACATTTGTGCATTCAAATCACACAATAAAAAATATCAATTTTATAACACCTGCAATTATAGATGAAAGGTATTTATCAGAATTGTATGGCAATATTGTTGATCTGGGTATAGTTTCGGAAATCAATAACTTCCTGAATACTTTTGACCCACGAATTGAATCTTTACTTGTAAGGCCAACTGAACAATTCAGCACATTTAAGATAAAATTAAAAGACAAGAATGTTCCTGTTTTACTGTCTTCAATGGGAGGGGGGCTGAATCGTTATATTGCAATTGTTTGTGCGATTTGGAAAAGTAAAGATGGTCAACTCTATATTGATGAAATCGAAAATGGTATTCACTATACAAAATATGACAAATTATGGGATATTATCTTTGAGACTGGCAGACAGGCTAATTGTCAGATTTTTGCTGTGACTCACTCAAAGGAATGTATTGAATCTTTCTCAAGGGTGGCAGAACAATGTGATCATGAAAATATCAAATTTATCAATTTATCAAGAAATGTGAATTCAGACAAAATTGTTGTAACAGTATTGGACTCACCTGGACTGTCGGATCACTTTTCTTTGGGAATGGATGTCAGATGAATGTTATTATTGTTGAAGGATTGAGTGATAAAAAATTTTTAGAAGCTTACATTTCGTATTTAAATGAAAAATTTCAAAAAAGGTATTTGATAATAGATCGTGTCAGGGATGCAAAAGGCCAGAATGCCATTCTTTCTGCATTGAATACGCAAAAAATACAAAAATACAGATTAAGAAAGATGAAACTAAAAATATTGGTATTCTTATTGATGCGAATAACTCAGGCATGTAAGATAAAAAATATTATAAACCCTGCAATTGAAAAAGCATTTGGTGTAAAAAACGCAATTGAATCGCCAAATGATAAAGTTTCGATTGATTTTGAAGGCAATATTTTCAATCTTTTTTGTTATATATGCAATATTGATGGCAAAGGAGAATTGGAAGATATACTTCAGGAGATTAGAAAAGACAAAAATACTCAACTGCCATTATGCCTTGATCAATTTGTTTCATGTATGAATGGTTTCAACGAAGCCTATCCTGAAAAAGAATACAAAAAGAATTTAATATATTTTTATGCTTTTGAATGTATCTGCAAAGAAAAGGAATTGGAACCTGATGAAATTAAGTCAAAACTGAAGAGTTACAACTATTTCACATCTGAATACTGGGATTTTGAACATTTTAGATTAAAAGAATTGAGACAATTTTTAGAATTGTTTCGCTAATATAAGGAGTTAGCAGATGAAATCAAAATTAACAACCATGACCATCATATTAACGTTAATAGCATCAATCATTTATGCACAAAATATCCCACAAAAAATAAGTTTTCAGGGGAGACTGATTGATGCCAATACTCAAAAACCAGTTACTGCTGAAAAAAACTTTACTTTCAAAATTGGAGACTGGATCGAAGAACATACAAAAGTTCAGGTGAGTAATGGATTGTATTCGGTGATTCTTGGTTCTATAAATCCAATTCCATTGGATTTATTTAATGATTGGCAGGCAAATATGAAAATTCTTGTTGATGGTAAGGAAATGGCACCGGATATTGAGATGGTTTCGGTGCCTTATGCTTTTGAAACTGTATATTCAAAATCTTTAAATGGTAACTTAAAAGTAAAAAATGGAAAATGTATTTCATGGTTAAACAAAGATAATTCAAATAATTCATGGTTAGTCTCAAATACAAATGGATTGACTTATCAGTTTTTAAAAAATGGAGCAGGCGGTGGAAACACTATTTCTGTATTTAAAACTGATGATGAAAAAAATGTGAAATCATTTTCGATTGGAAATTATACTCTTTATGGTGAAAATAATAAAGGTTTTCAACTATTAGATGTTTATGGAGGCGCTTATATTGGAATAGTCAATCCTGAATATGCTTTACATGTTGAAGGGGCATCTGTATTTCGAGGAAACATAGGTTTTGTTGGAACACATCCAAACTCATATACAGTTGTTAATGATGGTTTTCGTTTCAGATATAATACGAATTTTTTTGGAAAAAATTATGATGCAATGGTTTTTGAAAAAACCGATGGCAATGCAAAAAACCCTGATGGTGGTATAGCTTTTGTTAATAGAGGCTCTGATGGTATTCAGGAAGCTGCAATGGTTATTAGAGGTTATGGGAAAGTTGGAATTGGCACAAAAGAGCCAAATTCATATTTGCATGTTCAAAGTTCAGATATTAATAATACAAATTTAGTAAAAATTGATTTTACAGGAGGTAATGTTGGAAATAATGATAGTAGCTCTGCATTACTGAGAATATTATCTAATTCAAGTTATCGACCATTATTATCACTTAATGATAAGTGTACCTTTTATTCAAATGGCAATATTCAAATATATGGAAATGAATCCCCAAGAGTTGTTGAAATAACAGGTAAAAGAAGCGTGGATAGCAATGGAACATTTCCAGGCATAGTTGCTTTATCCTGGCATAACAATAATAACGCAGTGTCTGATATCCATTTTGGGAAATTAGGAAGAGTTACATTCGGTGGCAATCATACTGACAATTCATATTCAAATATTTTGTATGTAGCATCAATTGAAGGCGTTTCAGAGGGCACTTTTATAAATTCAGAGAACATGCCAACAGGTATAGCCTTTTTTACAGGTAAAAAAGAGAGAAGCCAGATGTACTTAATAAAAATATAGGCTCTGAAAGAATGCGCATAACTAATACTGGAAATATTGGTATAGGAACAAAAATACCAAATTACAAACTCCATGTTAATGGCGAGATTGCATGTAATACTTTACATGAAGCCTCCGATATCCGCTACAAAAAAAATATCACCCCAATCCAAACTCCACTCCAAAAAGCCACACAACTCGAAGGCATCAATTATGAATGGAGACTAGAAGAATATCCAGAAAAAAACTTTCCCAAAGGTAAACAAATCGGCATGATAGCCCAAGATGTTGAAAAAGTAATCCCAGAAATAGTGCATACAGACAATGAAGGCATGAAATCCATTTCATACGATAAAATAACCGCTGTTTTAGTGGAAGCAATTAAAGAGTTAAAAAATGAAAATGAAAAAGCAATTAAAGAATTAAAAGATAAAAATTCACAATTAAAACAAATCATCTGTGAAGATCGTCCAAATCATGAGTTTTGCCAGTATTGAATAAATATATTTGAGAGAATCAAACCATCAGGAAAAGGCAAAGCAGAGTTCTGATGGCTATCAAGGTGGGCAATCACTGAGCTAACAGACATCCGGTTTGAAATCTGAAAACTACAATATTGCAAATAATATAGTCAGTGCAACTACGCAATTGATCTATTTTTCGGAGATACAGCAAAGAGCGTGGAGCCATTCCTGAGCAACCACGTTATTACTAAAACTACAGTCATTCACCCAAGTACGTTGGAGTTCACTCTGGGTACCCATTTAATTGGCTAAAGATTGTATATATTTAAAAAACACTAAACGATGTTACATCAATAATTTCAGAATGATTATAATTGTTAGCTTTTTATAACCATGCAATCAAGCGGACGATGCCGCTTATTTTAGAGTTATTCGCTAATACATCATTCTTGCTCATTGCCAAATGAGTCAGTTCAAGCACTATAAAATGTAACAAAAAGTCAGTTAGGAATTAAAAAATTGCGTAATCAAGAAAATGCTGATAAGGTGTTTG
>Ga0272440_1003821_pt1 | contig 11058 bp, 2 predicted proteins | sample SSMMMBAug17_FD_192440 | JGI IMG/M metagenome (GOLD analysis project Ga0272440, IMG submission 192440) | Marine sediment archaeal communities from Little Sippewissett salt marsh, Falmouth, MA, United States - SSM-MMB-Aug17 | ecosystem: Environmental > Aquatic > Marine > Wetlands > Sediment ... | reverse complement strand
TATTTGTAAAAAAATAATATAATCTATTGAATATATTGACATATTTCATATATGCCTCCTTTACATATGGATATCGTGTTGTTTCAAACCCTACCATTTTCTTATCGTCGTATTGACATATTTCTGTAGAAATAGAATGCAGTCAACATCAGTTCAAATGAACCTGTCTGATAGCAATATAACTGGCATAAATCTTGCCTAAATAAGACCTTATCTAAAATGCAATGAAAGTATTAACACATTATAATCAAAAGGTTATTTTTTTTTACTCATTTGAACAGTGGGGTAACTCTCAAAAAAGACCGGTAGATTGTGAAAATGACCTTCTCTTTTATACATTCATATGCGGTGAATGGAGAAACAGCATGCAAAAAAAAATGATTGTTTTCCTTTTAGTGATTTTTGTCATGACGTGTGGTTTGTCAATGGCTTCCAATGAAATGATTTTTTTTGATCTTGGCGTATTTGCCCTTGATGAAGGTAATACAGCCAAAGCCCGCCAATATTTCAAACAGGCTTTGGCATTTTCAAAGAAAAATCCTTTATTTTTACAATACCTGGGAAAAACAGATTTGGCTGAGGGTCATTATGACAATGCACATCAGAGGTTTTCAACTGCCTGGACTATGAATCCAAAGCTTTCAGGTCTGGCATATGATCTGGCAACCACATATTTTCTTCAGAAAGAATATGATCGTTCCATTCAACTGTTTGAAAAAGCCATTGAACAGGATACAGATGCTGAACAAACTATTATTTCACATTTCAGAGCTGGAATATCTTGTTTTCACAAAAAAAAGTATGAACAGGCGTTACCTCATTTGATGACTGCTGCAGAACAATCGCCTGCACTAAAAGATACCGCTTTTTTATACGCAGGTATTTGTTTTTATCATCAACATGACTGGACGCTTGCTTATAATTATCTTAAGCAAGTTCAAATGCATGCTGGGGAGCGATCACTTCGTAAGCGCGCAGGCATTTGGTTACAGGCTGTTAATGCACAACGCATTCATTTTAAACCTTATGACTTATACTGTAAATTTGGAATAGGCTATGATGACAATGTTGAACTGAATTCTCCTGAATTTGATGATGATACAGATGATTTTTTTAATACCATCTTTTTGTATGGCAGATACCATCTGGTCAATACACAGGATTTAAAACTTGGCATGGCTTATGGACATTATCAAACCACACATATCGATACAACAGAAGCTAACCTGATTAACAGCAATGTCATGTTTTATGCCATTGGTCATCAAGAATCCTTTCAATGGATGACCGAATTGACACCTTCTTATTATTGGCTGGATTCAGATCGTTTTTTAAGTCGTTTTCAATGGCGATTACGTTCAACCTTTAATATTGAAAATGTTATTTTTCCCTATCTATTATATACCTATACGAAAGATGATCATTATCAGGATGATCGACGTGATGCCAATCGAAATGCAGTTGGATTGGGTGTATCGTTTATGTATCTACCTGATGTCTATAAACTAAACACCTTGTTTACTTCTGAAAAAATATCAAGTTCACATCAAGATCATAATTATGACATTTCAAAAGCAGAAATAAACCTCAATATGTTTGTTCATCCATTATGTACACTAAGCATTCTTGCGCGATGTGGATTAAGAGATCATGAACATATAGATTCAATTCATATTCAAAAACGACAAGATAAGAATTACACTGCCCGGCTGGGTGTTCAGGTTCCCCTTCAATTTGATGGCTTAAGTGCAGACTTTAATTATCAATGGTCAAAAAACGATTCCAATATTCATGATTATGATTATCGAAAAAATGTGATCGCTCTGTTTTTAACATTGCGACAATAATACAGAGGAGTTTTTCATGCAGATTATTAAACAATCGTTTCAGTGGGCAATCATAATTTATTTGCTTGGTGCAATGGCTGCTTTTGCTGAAACATCGCTGAATATTCATTCCATTGATATTGTAGAAGACTATCAAGCTGGTATAGGGCTTCCAGTGGGAAAAATTGTGATGGCCACCGGCAATGCGGTCATTGTTCATTTAAATGAAATATCGGGTTACAAAGCAACACAAGATCTTTCTGTGTATCGCGGAGATACGATTCTTACAGATCGTTTGGGTAAAGTGATTATTGCTTTGCTTGATCAAAGTCAATTATCAGTGGGAGCTAATTCAAACCTCCAGTTGAACAAGATTGTGTTTCAACCCCGGAGGCTTAAAAGAAATTCATTTATCAAAATGTCTGCTGGAAAGGCTCGATTTTCAGTACAAAAATTAAAATCATTTTCTGAAAAAAGATTTAGAGTTAAAACAACCACAGCTTTAATTGGTGTTCGGGGATCTGATTTTATGATCATAGCTCAAACCGATACCACTGAGATATCTGCTTTTGAAAATACTGAACTGGCTCTCACAGGTCTTGAAATGCCAGACATGCCACCGGTTATTCTGAACTCTTTTGAGAAATCGAGTGTCCTATCAGGCCAAATGCCTCTATCACCCATGCCCATGTCTATTGAAGAAATCGATTCACTGAAAAATGAACTGATTATCGAAAAACAGATCACTTCAAAAGGTGCTTCAGGAACAAACACCCAACAATCAGAAACATCAAAAGATCAAAAACAGACCATTCGTATTTCTGAACATACTGAAAAGGCAGTTCCCATTCAGGCCCTGGCAGTTGATTCAGAAGACCTTCAACCTCCAATGATGGTGTTTACTGATGATGCATCACGTTTTGAACAGGAACGTATGGATGCAGATCAATATATTTCAGAGCAACAACATGAAATAGCAACTGAATTACCGGATTTTCCTATAAATCCTTAAATAATAGTCATTGAAAAACCAGGATGGTAATCCATGAAAAAAAAGTCAATTCTTTTTTTATTCGTTATTTTGTTTGTGGGATGGACATATTCCACTCAATTTTTACAAGCCAATTCGTTACCAGACACAGGGATCACGCAATGTTTTAATCAATCACAAATGATTGCCTGTCCCCAGGTCGGAGACCCTTTTTATGGACAGGATGCCCATTATTCGATCAATCCTCATCAATTTGTAAAATTTGATTCAGATGGAAATGCTCTAACGCCCTCTGCCAGTGAATGGACTATGGTGCTGGATCAGGCGACAGGATTAATGTGGGATGTGAAAAAAAATAATGATTCATTGGTTGATCGTTCCAGACAAGTAACCTGGTACAGCAGTGATCCAGATTTAACCCTTCCAGGTGAAGCTGGAAAATATAATAATATGGAAAATACTGAATATTATATTAAAGCCCTTAACATGACTCAATTTGGCGGTTTTTCTGACTGGCGGTTACCTGATATCATGGAACTAAAAACAATTGTAAAAATCAGCAGCGACTATCCAGCCACTTACACTCAATACTTTCCATTATCACAGGACCAGGCATATTGGACATCTCAAACTCAGGCATCATCTGTTGCAAAAGCATGGTGTGTTCATTTTTATGATGGTCACGAAGAAACACAGGAAAAAGGCGATTTGTTTTATGTTAGAGCGGTTCGTTCGATTTATAAAGATAACAAAGCATCTCATCTATTTATCAATAACGACAATACAGTTACAGATGTTAATACCGGCTTGATGTGGCAACGAAAAATGACATCAGCCCCTCAACCCTGGGAATATGCTCTGGAGAATTGTGAAAATTCTACTGATGCAGGATATAATGACTGGCGGCTGCCAACATTATTTGAACTTCAATCCATAGTAAATTATAATAGAATAACACCGCCACTGATAGATCCAACTGTTTTTCCAAATACGCCAAACACCCCCTTTTGGACGTCAACACCATCACAACAAACCGGTCATATTTATCAGATGAATTTTAATGATGGATTCAGCCAGTTAGCGGAAGCACAAAATGAGCATTATTATCGTTCAGTTCGTGGTGGTCAGGCGATGTCTTCAGAACTATTGTCAATACAATCACCTTCCCAGGGAAGAGCCTACACTATTGGATCAACACTAACAATAACATGGGCTTCTGCCGGTTCAGGTGATTATGTTCGTATTGAAATCTCAAGGCAAGCTGGACAATTAGACACATTTGAGATGATCACTGATAGTACTGAAAACGATGGTCAATACGAATGGGAAGTTTTACTACCAGCATCAGTAAATTGTGTGATACGCATTATTCCTTTGCAACAAACAGATCGTCAAAACAGTGTTGGACTATTTTCCATTGTGGATACACAAGCACCATTCATTTCAAATATTCCGGCAACCAGTACGTTAATTGATCAGGCGTCGCATTCAATTGAATACACTATTAATGATACAGATGGTGGGCCATTAATGGTTATCGCTGAATCCAGTAATCAAGATCTAATTCCTCTGGAAAATATTTATCTGGGATATAACTCACCTTATTATGTTGCAGTTTTTGAGAGTCAATATTTTTACGATCCGCAATATTTGACGATCACACCAGCAACTGGAAAATCCGGTACTGCAACAATTACACTCACAGTATATGACTGTGGTTTTTTATCACAACAATCATCGTTTCAAATATCTGTTGGCGATATGCGAAATGCATTAATTCACTTATTTGAACAAACCGAAGGTGACCAATGGTATGATAAATCAGGATGGAAAACCCCACCATTATCCTCCGATGGTTTTGGTATGCCTCAATCTGAATGTAAATGGGAAGGCATCACTTGCGACAGTTATGGTCAGGTAATTCATATTGAACTTGATACCAATAATCTTACAGGTCCTATTCCTGCTGATATTGGCAATTTAAAATCATTGGTGAAATTGAATTTCAGTAACAACCAGTTGAGTGGAGAAATTCCAGCCAATCTGTCATTATTGAGCAGTCTACAGGAACTAAGATTGGATCATAATGTATTGACAGGCAGTGTACCTGGACAGATATTTCAATTATCGAACTTACAGATTCTTCAATTAAATCATAACCAGTTATCAGGAAATCTGGATGGTACAATCTCTCAGATGCAATCCTTATTATCATTAAATATCAGTCATAATCAATTGACCGGTGGATTTCCACAAAGCATTTTGTCTTTATATAACCTTCAACACGTGGATATTTCGCAGAATTATCTAACAGGCTTGATTCCACAAGGATTATCAGGCATGTCTTATTTACAAGTTCTCAATATTTCAGGCAATCAGTTTTCAGGCAATTTACCATCAGATATAATCAATTTAAGCATGTTAAGTGATCATCAAAGTGATTTCAGATATAATCAGTTGACAACTCAAGAACAGAGCCTGGCAGATTTTATATCATTAAAGCAAATTGACAATGACGACTGGCAATCCACACAAACCCTTGTTCCAACAAATTTAAATGTGCTTAATACAACCGATGATATCATTCATTTTAAATGGATTCCAGTGGATTATACCATTCACGATGGTGGTTATGAAATCTGTTGTGCCAAATATGTAGGGGGGGATTATGAAAACTGTAAAATTGTGAACAACAAATTAACTGCTTCTTATGAAATGCCTGGTTTTAAACCAGAGACAAATTATTATTGTCAAATTCGATCATTTACACTTCCTCATACTGACAATCCCAATCAATTATACAGTGATTTTTCATCACCCTTGAGTGCCACAACACAAGAAGAGGAAATTATATGGAATACAATGGAAAGCAAAAGCACAAACTGGTTGAATGGAATTTGGGGGACATCTTCAGAAAATGTGTTTGTGGTTGGAAATGACAGCACAATTTTGCATTTTGATGGGGCAGACTGGTTATCAATGACCAGTACCACTCAACAAAATTTACATCATGTTTATGGGCTATCAGAAACCGATATTGTTGCTGTTGGAGCTGAAGGAACAATGCTTCACTACAATGGGAGCAACTGGGAAAACCAACAATCACTGGCAAATATTTTTTTATGGGCACTGTGGGGCCAGGATAACATTATGTATGCTGTTGGTAATGATGGTACAATTTTAAAACGAACAAATGATATCTGGGAACAGGAATCATCCAATACAAACCATGATCTTAAAGCCATATGGGGAAGCTCCCTGAATGACATTTTTGTTGTTGGAGAGCAGGGAACCATCCTTCATTATACAGGTACCACCTGGAATCAAATAGATTCATACACAAACACTAATGTTGATCTCAGATGTGTATATGGTTTTTCGAATAATGATGTATACGCAGGTGGATATCAGGGAACTGTCTTGCATTATAATGGCACAAAATGGTCGACTGTGAATATTGGAGATACCAATCATATTATGGATATCTGGGGCAGTAATGAAGAAAGAGTATTTGCTGTTGGTTATCAGGGAAGTATTTTTTATTATGATGGGACCATCTGGACAAAAATGGAATCCGGCACCACGAATCCTTTACGCAGTATCTGGGGACATTCTACAAGTGATGTTTTTACAGTAGGATATGATGGAACCATTCTTCGTTTGGGATCAAGTGCACCTTTTATATCGGTTATTACGCCACAATACACCTATGTAAATATTGTCAAACAGATTCAATTTACCATTCGGAGCACCATGACGCCACCCGATAAATTAGGACTGACAGCACGATCAACAGATTCTGATCTGATTCCATGGGATTCTGAACATCTCTATTTTCAAGGAATGTCGGGGACAAGATATTTATTTGTAAAACCAGCATATGATCATTATGGAGAGACTGATATAATTGTTACAGTTAAATCGCCGAATGGTTTGACAGCAACGAGTCAATTTCATATGACAGTTCATAATCAAATTATTATTCCAACAGAAGAACGTCAGGCTTTGGAGGCACTCTATCAAAGTACCAATGGCCATTCATGGGCCAACAAAGAAAACTGGCTGGGTGATTTAAGTACTGAATGTACCTGGTATGGCGTTGTGTGTGAAAATAATGAACATGTCATTAAAATTAGTTTACCTGAGAATGAATTATCCGGAACCATTACACCGGATTTGGGAAATATTAGATATTTAAGGGAATTGGATTTACATGGCAATCAGTTGACCGGTGTTCTTCCCAAAAATTTGGGCGATTTAACACATCTGGATGTCATTGATTTAAGTGATAATATGCTCAGTGGAAGTTTGCCGGATGAATGGGGGCGTATTCAAGGTTTACTTCATTTGAAACTGAACAATAATCAGTTATCCGGAAATATCCCTTCGGCTATTGGAAGTATGCAGTATTTACAAAGTATCCTGTTTAACAGCAATAAATTGAGTGGAATTATTCCCGAGCAAATAAAACGTCTGTCATATATCAAGGATGGTCAAAGCGATTTTCGCTATAATGCCCTATATACCAACGATGACTCGGTGAAATCTTTTGTGGATAATATTCAACAAGATCGTGATTGGGAAAGCACTCAAACCATTGCTCCTTATACCATTTGTTTTAATGATGTTGCAGCTTACTCTGTTTCATTGTCCTGGAATGAAATTTCATATAGCCTTAATGCAGGAGGATATGAGGTTTTTTATACAGATGATCCTGATTGTTTATCAAATCATCCTGAAAATGTTGTTTATCGCGTTACCGGCCCAACATCCAGCAAGAAAGACACAACAATCGTTGTAACAGGATTATTACCTGAAACAACTTATTATTTTAAACTCAGATCTCTGACTGCCCCACATGCATACAATGCCAATACTGTTTATAGTGAATTTTCTGACATTACATTTGTCACGACAAAAGATCCTGCCACTTTACCACTTTGGAAAAATGGTAGCTTTGAAAGCAAATTTGTTAACTGGAGTTATGATAACAGTTTTCAAGTCATTGAGTCAGGACAAAGCATTGGAAGTCAATGGGACCAATTTTTTTCTATACAAGCAATGGAAGGCAATTTTGTTGCTGTTCATGCAAATTCCGGATTAAGCGGAACAGCTCAACTGTCTCAGGAATTATATATTCCGGCAGGGGGTGCAGAATTATCGTTTTATTATAGATTGGGATGGGATTTAACGTCAGGAAATGCAACACAGCCCAGGCAATTTAAAATGACTATCTATCCAGAAAACAGTGACAATCCTCTTGAAACACATTTGATCAAAGAAATGTATCCCAATACCAAAACAAAGGATACAGGAGAGATTTCAGAAAGCATTGATGTTTCCAATTATGCATGCCAAACCATTCGCATGGCATTTGAATTGTATTCTCCAGAACAAAATAGTAATTTGAGCTTTTTATTATTGGATAATGTTTCACTGACCGCTCAATATAGCAAGGTATTGGATATTTTTTTACCGGACAATGTAACTGAGGGAGATGGAATTTTGGTTAATGCCGGAAAAATTCAGTTACCAAAAGCCTTGCAGGATGATTTAGCCATTCATTTGATTTCATCTACATCATCCATTATCATACCTTATCAAGTCATTGTTCCAGGAGGTCAAAAAGAAGCGTTTTTTAATATTGGGATAAGCGATGATACTGTTATCAATGGTCTTAGATTGGTGACGATTTCCATTGATGATGCTGAATGGGCATCCTGTGGACAAACCATGTGGTTATATGATAATGACGATGCCTGGCAAGCCTTAGACTCAGGAACCCAAAATCATTTGTATAGTGTATGGGGACGTTCTTCAAATGATATTTTTGCAGTGGGTCGAAGTGGCGAGATCATTCATTTTGATGGTTCTATTTGGGAATCTATGAAAAGCAATACACAATCTGATTTACATGCCATTTGGGGGGATGAAAATCAACTATACGCTGTTGGCGATGATGGAACCATTTTGTCCTATGAAAACAACAATTGGATTAAAATAGATACGTCTTCCCAGACTCATTTAACTGGAATTTGGGGGGCTGATGGAACTATTTTTGCTGCCGGACAGTATGGCGTTTTGTTTCAACAAATAAATAATGACTGGATTGATCAGACACAATCAAACCCATCAGGAAATCCGGTTATTCTGGGAGGAAATTCACAAAGTATTTATATGATCAGTCAATCAGAAATTTCTAAATATACACAGGGAGACTGGATACCAATTTCGGTATCAACCAGTGCATCCATGACAGATATAAAGAGCAATGAAAGCAATCATTGGGTGTTGGTGGGTGAAAAGGGAACGATTTTATTCAAAAAAGACGCTGATTGGCAAACCGCAACATCAGTTACCCAAGAAAATTTAAATGCTGCGTCAGTTATCGGAAACATATTTTACGCAGCAGGCAACAGCGGAACCATTCTAAGAGCTGAAAATCCTGATACATGGATTCTGATGAATTCACAAAGCACGATTAATCTCAATGACATATGGGCTCAATCAAAAAACAATGCCTTTGCAGTTGGTGATAATGGTATAATTCTAAGATACAGTGGTCCTGATATTCAAGGAACTCATGAAACTGATACCTATGTGCCGGGAGAATTATTAACCATTGAAAACAAGATATCATTTCCAGCTAATGTTGTATCCATTACATTATGTGTCACTATTCCAGATGGATGGTCATATAAAAGTTCTGATGCCAATGCACGTGTAATTTTGGATCCAGATAATAATCCTATTTTTATTTGGACGAGCGGTTTATCAAGCCCTATAGATTTTTATTACAAGCTATATGTTCCAAAAGGTGCTTTCGATAGACATGAAATCACAGCTAAAATGACATATATATTGGGAAATAGAGAACAACATGAAAAAGAAATGCTGCCATCACCCCTTGTTGTAGAAGAAGGCAGCTCAAAATATGAATTAACGATTGACTTAAATCCTATAGGCTCAGGAACTGTCAGCGGAGGTAGTTTGAATTGTACTTCTGTGTGCTCAGCTCAATTTAATGCTGGTGAAGATATAAAACTGAGTGCATCTGCTGACAGTCATTATGATTTTAAATATTGGCTGGATACAGATACTCAGACCATCTTAACGAATCCAACCTTATCCATCAGCCTTACTCAGAATAAGACTTATCAGGTATTTTTTAATGAAAATCAACCGCCATGTGTACCTGAAATCATATCTCCAGCAAATTATGCCATATTGAATGATAACTATGTTAAATTTGAACTGATGCCTTTTGACGATCCGGATGAAAATGATCTTCATATATTGACAGAATGGCGGATTCATCGGGTTGACCGACCGAATATTTGTACTGGTATATTTTCAGATAATTGTATCAAGGCAGAATCCTATGATTTAACGCAATTACATAAATATGATCTGATTTTTGGCATGCAATATATTTGGGATGTTGGATACAAGGATAATGGCAGCGAAACTCTTGTTCGTTCGAGACTGAATCGTTTCAGCATAGGAGAGCCAACAACTGATACAGAAATTAAGATCGAACCAGGGATGGATCATGCGGATTATCAAATGATATCAATTCCTCTGTGGATTGATAATCCTTCAGCGCCCGCTGCTTTAAAGAACTCTTTAAACAGTGATTATGATACTCGATATGTTAAAATTGGCATGTTTGATCCTTTAAATAATCAATATAGTCACTATAATTCTTATATGGAACTCTTGCCAGGTAAAGCATTTTGGGTTTTAGCAAGGAGTGGGATGCAATTTTCAATTCATGGCATTCGTGTAAGCACATCTGTTGATATTGATGTGCCGCTTTCATATAGTGCTGATCATCAAAATGGCTGGAATATGATCGCCAGTCCTACAATTAAAGATTATTACTGGGATCTTCTGATAGTTGTTCCTTATAACAGCTCAGGCGAAATGATTGATGAATATGGTAATCCCATTTCAGCCCATCGATTAAAAACAATTGGCGAGTGGGGACAGAGCAATCCTTTTCTTGAAAATCAATTATGGCGATGGGAAAAAGGAGTGTATTATGAGAGCAGTAAAGAAAGTTCCTATTATTCCAAATATGTCATTCATGCATATCAAGGTTACTGGGTCAATGCCAAACAATCCAATGTATGGTTAAGATTTCCAGTAAGTGCTCAGGTCATTGTAAAAAGAAATCAAAGCACACGTTCATCCGCTCAATGGACAGAATCTGATGGGACATCATCGCCACCTGAACCA
>Ga0272440_1003820_pt1 | contig 11058 bp, 13 predicted proteins | sample SSMMMBAug17_FD_192440 | JGI IMG/M metagenome (GOLD analysis project Ga0272440, IMG submission 192440) | Marine sediment archaeal communities from Little Sippewissett salt marsh, Falmouth, MA, United States - SSM-MMB-Aug17 | ecosystem: Environmental > Aquatic > Marine > Wetlands > Sediment ... | reverse complement strand
TTCAAGTACTATGCTATTAATTTTATCATATTTTGGCTTTAGATAATTGTAATGAGAAACTAATGTGTTGATAGGGTTTATGATAATATAATCTTGGCTACTAATAATCATCAATTCGTGTTTCAGCATTTTATTGTTGCTTTTATCCTCTGGAATCATTGAGGAGTTAATATCTTTTGGATGTTTGATATACTCATACTCAACGATAAAGTTGCCAGGGAAATCTTCTGTAAGAATTAATTTTTCAACAATTTTATCTGGATTATATTTAAATATTTTATGAAACATTATCAAGTACCATCCATTAAATTATATAGGGGAGCGAGCCATTCCATTTGGTGGTCGCATCCACTTAGTCAAGATGATGTAAATTAATCTAAGGGTATCCCAGTTGCATCCAAGTTGAACATGGACAACTGACAACTGACAAGCAACTGACAAGACAACTGACAAAGATTTAACGCTTTTATTTTATTATATTTTAATAGGATTTATTTTTTATTTTGTCAGTTTGTCAGTTGATTATAAAAAAATGTAATCGTGAGAAATGAGTTGAAAAATATACAATTTAATAACAAATGTAATTTTTATAAAAGTGAATATAAATATAATGGCAGTTTTAAAATTAATTGACAAACTGACAGATATTATCATTAAAGTATTAATATTATTGTTAATACTTACAATGTCAATTGATTGTCAATTGTCAGTTGAAAAAATCATCATGAAGCTACGGATTTTTTTTATTGCAAAACGTTGATAATTATAGAATTGATAGATTAATACATATTGTAACAATTAACAAAATCAACAACAATTTATTGTTATTTCAGATTGTTAAATTGACAAATACAGTTTTAAAAATATCCTATTTTTTTATCATGAAAATAGGATATTTTTTTAAAACTGTATAACCTATTGTTTTTGTTATGCGTCTGGCAGGAATCGAACCTGCGGCCTACGGATTCGTAGTCCGGCGCTCTATCCACTGAGCTACAGACGCAAAATATTATAGTTGTTTATCAAACTATTATGTTTTTGTCTATTTAAAAATATAGCAAAAGAGCTTTTTTTAAGGGCTCTTTTGCTGTAATTTTTGTTTTAGTAAACCAATTCTTTTTCATCAATTTTTTCTTTAAACAGATTATATGCCCATACCTGATATCCAATTACTATCGGGATAAACATTAATACAACGACCAACATAATGGTCAATGTCAGAGGGCTCGATGATGCATTATGAGCAGTCAGATGAAAAGCCGGGTCTATTTTTGATGGAAACATATTTGGATATAAGCCAATGATTCCAAAAAAAGTGCAACTGAAAATAGCTATTGCCGATGAAAACCAAGCATACCAGAACTGCCTTTGATAAACAAAAAATCGGACGGAAAGGAGTGCAAGTACTGCAAGCAATAACACAATATAAAACCCAGGGTTTTTTTGATAGTTTTCAAATAATTGAGTTGCATATCTTGATGCGGCAACAAAAACCAGTGTTGCGGTAACCAATGTTGGCCAAATTTTTGTGATAACATTTATCGCTTTTTCTTGAAGTGCACCATCTGTTTTTATCGAAAGCCATATAGCACCATGAGTTAAAAACAAAAGTACAAAAAGAATACCGCCTAAAAGTCCATATGGGTTAATAAATGTCAGTAAGTCACCATAAAAGACACCATTATTGTCAAAGGGGATACCTTGAAAAATATTGGCAAATGCAACACCAAATAAAAAAGCAGGTAAAAAGCTGCCAACACACATGCAAATATCCCATCCCATTTTCCATGCAACACTTTCATTATTTTCCCTGAATTCTATGGAGACACCTCTAAAAATCAGTGCAAAAAGAATAAGCATTAATGGTGAATACATGGTGCTGAACATCACCCCATATACAAGTGGAAAAGCTGCAAATGTAACACCGCCAGCTGTAATCAACCAAACTTCATTTCCATCCCATACAGGACCGATGGCGTTGTACATTTTTCTTTTTTCCAATTCATTTTCCCCTAAAAAGGGAATCATGCTACCAATCCCCATATCAAATCCATCGGTAATAAAGAAGATTGCCCATAGCAAGCCCCAAAGATAAAACCATATTGTTTCAATAACCATCATAACCTCCTATATGATTAAGCTGTGGGCGGCCCTTGTTTTGCATTCTTGCCAATCAGGTAAAACCCAATTGCGCCCAACAGTCCATAGACCAAAATAAAGGCTGCCAAAGATGTAAATACCTGAATGGCACTTACTGGCGAAACTGCATCCTGTGTTTTCATCAATCCATAAACTATCCAGGGTTGACGACCAACTTCAGTGACGATCCAGCCCATCGATGCCGCTATATAAGGTAATGGAATTGAAAACAGCATAATTTTTAAAAAAAGAGGGTATTCCAACAGGCTATTTCTGAGAAACCATCCAACAACAGTTAACAAGCAAAATAATGTACCCAAGCCCACCATAATTTTAAATGCCATGGATGTAATTAAGACATTCGGACGCTCATCCTTTGGAAATTCTTTTAATCCCATCACTTCAGCATCGAAATTTTTAAACGCTAAAAAACTCAAAAGACCTGGAATCGCTCCAATTTCAATGGAATTTTTTTCGTTTTCTTCATCCGGCCAGGCAAATAAAAAAACAGGTGCCTGACTTTTGGTTTCCCAATGACATTCCATTGCTGCCATTTTTGCGGGTTGTTTTTCTGCAACATCAGCACCATGAAGGTCTCCTTCAATAACTTCAAAAAATGAGAAAACAAGTCCAAAAACCAGCGCAATTTTAAAAGAACGTGCAAAAAATTCAATATGTTGTTTCTTTAATAAATGATAAGAGCAAATACCCATCACAAAAAAAGCTGCCAAAATATATCCAGAAGTGATGGTATGGAGAAATTCCAGCAATGCAAATTTACTAAAGAGCACTGCCGAGAAGTCTGTCAGTTCAGCTCTGCCATCTCGAATGGTATATCCAACCGGATGCTGCATCCATGCATTGGCTACCAAAATCCACAGGGCTGAAATAGATGATGAGATAGCGATCAGGCACATCACTGTAGCATGTGCCCATCGGGATAATTTATTCCATCCAAAAATCCAGACTCCCATTAATGTAGATTCAAGAAAAAAAGCGACAGTGGCTTCAATGGCTAAAAGTGGTCCAAAAATATCACCAACATATGATGAATAACGTGACCAATTTGTTCCAAATTGGAACTCCAATGTTATTCCAGTAACAACACCCATTGCAAAATTTATCAGGAAGAGTTTTCCCCAAAATTTTGTCATTTTCAGGTACATTTCTTCGCCGGTCCTCGCATATTGGATTTCCATGTAGGCTACCAGAATTGAAAGACCAAGCGTTAATGGAACAAACAAGAAATGAAACAAGGTTGCTGCTGCAAATTGCAGCCTTGAAAGAAAGAGAACATCCATATCCTTTCACTCCTTTACCAATTTTTTTTTAATGTTTCCTTACCTCAAGATTGAGTCTTTCTCAATCGTTATTTAATACTTAACAAATATTTTTTAAGGCACTTAAAGCAGAATCATAATCAGGCTCAGTGCCTATTTCACTATTGATTTGTTGATACTGAAGAATACCAGATGCATCTAAAATAAAAATGGCTCGGGCTAACAAACGAACCTCTTTCATCAAAACGCCATAGGCTATTCCAAAAGCGGTTTCTCTGTGGTCAGATAATGTTATGACATTATCTAATCCAGAAAGACCGCACCATCGTTTTTGTGCGAAAGGTAAATCAACACTTATGGTCAGCACACGAACATTTTTATTTATTTTTACAACATCTTGATTAAAACGACGTGTTTGTATATCACAGATTGGTGTATCCAGGGATGGTACCGAAGAAATCAAGCAAACATTGCCTTTATAATCTGATATTCGAACAGGTGTTATATCATTTGAAACTAACTCAACATCCGAAGGTGCCGTTTTTTCAATAAGGGGCGCACCTACTAATGTCATTGGAGTTCCTCTTAGCGTTACCACACCGGTTTGTTCTTGCATATTGATCTCCTTTCATTATAAATATAAGTTTAAGCTTTTCAAAATTTAAACACTAAGATTAACATTTTTTATGCATAATTGCCAGAATAAAAAGGAATAATCGTTATGAAATTATTTGATAGTCACTGTCATATAGATGATAAAGCCTATAACCAGGACAGAAAAGATGTCATCGATAATGCGATAAATGCGGGTGTTCAAGGAATGATGATTGTTGGTATTACAGAAAAAAGTGCACATAAAGCCGTTGAAATTGCCAATGATTATCCTCAATGTTTTGCATCTGTGGGGATTCATCCTCACGATGCAAAAACTTGCTCGGAAAGTGTTTTGAATTCATTGGTTGAGCTTTCCAATCATCCTAAAGTTAAAGCCTGGGGTGAAACAGGACTGGATTTTAACAGAATGTATTCCCCCCAAAGTATTCAGGAGAAATGGTTTATTCGTCAACTAGAAATTTCTGAGAAAAACAATCTTCCTGTCATTTTTCATGAAAGAGACTCCAAAGGCCGATTATTGGAAATTTTGCGAAGTTACGATCCTAATGAACGAAAAGGTGTTATTCATTGTTTTAGTGGTATCAAAAAAGAATTAAGAGGATATTTAGATTTGAACTACGATATCGGTATTACTGGCATATTAACCCATCTGAAACGGGGCGAATATTTGAGAAGCCTTATTGATTATATTCCCATTGAACGCGTTGTTATTGAAACAGATGCACCATATTTGACACCTTCACCTGAAAGAAATCATACCCGAAGAAATGAGCCAGCATTTGTTCGCACTACATTTATAAAATTATGCGATATTCGAGAAGAAGATCCTGAACTTCTATCATCTTTATTGTGGGACAACACCTGTCGCTTATATGAAATCAATGGTTTGGATATAAACCAATGACGTGTTATCCAACAATTTTGATCAAAGCCCTTACATGATGTTTCATCGACTCTGCCTGTGAGGTTAATTCATTGGCTGCTGAAGCTGACTGTTCAGAGTTAGCTGCATTTTGTTGGATGACTTTGCTGACCTGATCAATAGCAACTTTGGTTTGTGATATACCATTGTATTGTTCTTTAGAAGATTGATATATTTCGCTGCTTAAGCTCGCAACTTTACCAAAACTTTTATTGGCTTCAGTAACAATTTCTCTGCCATGCTTTACTTTGATTACAATGGACTCAATCAAGTTTGCTGTGTTTTGCGCCGCCTCTGCCGATCTCAAAGCCAGTTTACGGACCTCTTCTGCAACTACAGCAAATCCTGCTCCTGCAGACCCTGCGCGTGCAGCTTCAACAGATGCATTTAATGATAACAGGTTGGTTTGAAAAGCAATTTCATCAATTGTTTTTATTATTTTTGACGTTTCTTCACTGGCTTTTGAAACTTCAAGTATTGATTGATTCAAAATTTTTATTTGCTCAGTTGTGTTTTTCATTAACTGATCTGAAAGCTGGGTGTTTTTATTATTATCTTGAGTCATTGCTTCAATTTGATCCATAGATGCAGATGTTTCTTCAATACTTGCCGCCTGTTCACTGCTACCTTCTGATAACGACTCACTCGCCAATGCTACTTCATTGGCAGCATTGGCGACTTGTTCGGCCGATTCGTGTATGCCATCAATTATTCTTTTAAATTTTACCGATGAATCTTCAAGCTCGGCTGTACTAATTCTATTTAGACCAGAAAGAAGATTTTTAAGAGATTTCGTTATTTGGCTTACTATATATAGGCTAAAACTAAAAGCAATGATAAAACCAATTATAGTGATACTGATCATTAAATTCCTGGCAAAGGTGTAATTCTTTTCAGCGGCTACTTTATCCGAATCAAAGTCTTTTATATTTTTTTCAACGATTTCTGTCATTATTGATTCAGCCTTATTACTCAATTCTCTGCCTTTTCCAGATGACAACGCAAAAGCATCATCCACCTTTTTTTCTCGACATAATGCGATCACCTTTTGATTGATTCCAAAATATTTTTCCCAATGTGACTCAAAATCGTCTAATAGTTTGCGTCCATTTTCGTCAACAAGATTTCTTAATTTCTTTTTCCGAATAGTTAAATCCTCAATTTCAGATAAAATATTTTTTTCGTATTTGTCAATATTATCAGAGTTATAAGATAAAATACAGTTTTTTTCTGCACGTGAGATAAATAAAATATCCTGTTTGACCCGAGCAGCCAATTTAATTTTTTCTGCCGATATATCGATAATTTTTAATAAACGTGAGTTCATTTTGGATAGGCTGTTCAGTCCAATGCTGAAAATACAGAGAGAAAGAATTAATAATAATAATACAATAAATAGTATTTTATTTCTTAGGCTGACATTTTTCATAATATTTCCCCTTAAATAAAATGGGTTATCTAAATATTTGAATGCACATCAGCAATATGGATGCCACAAAATAACTTATTGATTAATTTGAATATATTTAATTATATTCATCAAATTAGGAAATCATAATTCCGTTTTTTTCTTGTTTAAGAGAAGACTTTGTAATAAATTAAATAAATAAATCAATACTTTAAGCTTTATGAACTCATAGTTCCGAATTCATAAAAACAGGAATAATTTGTTCCGAAAAAAATTAATTCTCTATATAAATAGTATTTGGGTGTATTATCTTAAATGACTAAAGAAAAAATTATGTCATGTCAGTATCTCTCTGAAGAAAAGAGGGCATTGATCATCTGTTTCGGCCATTATTGGGGACAACCAGTAACGCCCAAACCTAAAGATTTTGCCACCGGTCGTTCAAAGAGCAATCACAAGAAAATGGCCGAAACGATGGTCAATGCCAAAATTGCAATAATTGAAGATTGATTACTTTGTATTAATTTGATAAATAATAATTCACTGACCTGTTGTCTAATGACTACAGGTTCCTCGCAGGAAGAATGAAAAATTATGTATGAAATAAAGTTAATCATAAAAGGAAACCATAATGCAAATTAAAAAAATTTCTGAAGGAATTTATGATGTTGGTGTAAATGACTGGAATATAAGAGATTTTCATGGATATGCGACACCAACAGGAACCAGTTACAATGCATATCTGATAATAGATGAAAAAATTGTTTTGATTGATACGGTTAAAAAAGAATTTTCAGATCAATTGATACGAAACATTTCAGCAATCATTGATCCTAAAAAAATTGACATTGTCATCAGTAACCATACTGAAATGGATCATTCGGGTAGTCTTCCAAAAGTAATGCACTACATTGGTGAGAATAAACCGCTTTATTGTTCAAAAATGGGCCTAAAAAATCTTTCAATGCATTATCCACAAAAATGGAATTACCATGCTGTTGAAAACGGGGAAACGCTTAATCTTGGAAAAAGACAATTAACGTTTTTAGAAACCAGGATGCTACATTGGCCAGATAATATGTTTACATATGAATCTACAGAAAAAATCTTATTCTCAAGTGATGGATTTGGACAACATTATGCAGGATATGAGATATTTGATGATGAACTTGACCTGGATGAACTGATGCAACATGCTAAAAAATACTATGCAAATATTCTGTTGTTATATGCGGGTCAGGTTACGAAACTCCTGTCAACTGTCAAGGATATGGGACTTGAGTTTAATATGATATGTCCAGACCATGGTCTTGTTTGGAGAAAAAATCCAGATGCTATTATTAAAGCTTATGATCAATGGAGCCGTTTTACAACAACCAATAAAGCCGTTGTTGTATATGATACAATGTGGCAAAGCACAAAATTAATGGCAGAGTACATTTCCCAAGGTATTCAATCTGAAGGTGTCATTGTTCGTCCAATGCATCTGAGGACATGCCATCGAAGTGATATTATGACTGAAATTTTAGATGCGAAAGCCATCGTTATTGGCTCTCCTACATTAAACAATAATATCTATCCAACAGTCAGTGATTTTATGACCTATATGAAAGGATTACGGCCTCAACAAAAACTTGCAGCCTGTTTTGGTTCTTTTGGATGGAATGGCGCATCCATTAAAATACTCAACAATGAATTGTTATCCATGAAACTTCAAATGATTGAAGATGGTAGTCTAAAAATCCAATACGTTCCTGACGATAAAGGTCTTTCTGAATGTGTTGAATTTGGAAAGAAAATTGGCAAAGCTGTTTGTAAACAGGAATAGCTAAAATGAAAATCCCCGTTATTGAAGCAAGTAATTGTATTTTGTGTGAAGTATGTCGGGAAGTTTGTCCTGAAGTCTTCAAGTTAAACGACCTTGGGTTTATCGAGATTTCTGATTTCTCTGAATACCCTGAGAATGAGGTTGATCAGGCCATTCAAAATTGTCCAAAAGACTGTATTTCATGGATGGAAACATAAAAAGGAGGTTTTCGATGATGACACTTGAAGAGATTCAAAAAGATACCCAACTGATTAATGACATTGATTGGGATATGACTCCTGAAGAAGCGGTAACCCTTTATCTAGAATGGGGAAATAATTGGGCCCATGGCAACTATGTGATTCGATCTAAAAATGATGTTTCTCATTATTTTGTGATTAATAACTGGGATGAAAAACCCGTTATTTTTTTGGTTCGCAGAAATTCTGAAGAAGTCAAAGAAATTGCTAAATTTGATATGCCAGAGGATCTTATTGATTATTTTCATGAAACTTGTGGGAATAATAAAGGTGTTTATGGCATTGACGGCAAAATCAAGGACTGGTTACAAAAAAAGCTTGATAAGTAACTGTTTTTAATTTTATGAAGAATTAACGATCGCACTATGTAAAAACATATCCAGAAATAGTTGCGTTATCTTTGTTTGGATTTCCGGAAATTATCCGAAATCTTTTTGGAGAAATCCATAGCATAACTTGCTTTTTAGAATGAATTATGTCAAATTAAAAGCACAATTCAGAATATTGAAAGGTTTTTGTTGTAATGATTCAAAAAAAACTGGGTTTTATTGGGGCAGGCAATATGGCAGAAGCGTTTATCAGCGGCCTCGTTGATAAAAGCTTTTCAGCATTAAACATTCAAGTCAGTGACATTGATAAAGATCGTCTTGATTCTCTTTCAAAAAAATATGGTGTGAGCACAACATTAGATAATCGAGAGTTGTTTCAAAACAATGACATTATCATGTTGTCAATCAAACCCCAGGTCATGAAAACTGTTTTAAATACTATCAAGCCAACACAGCATCAATCTTATCGTTTAATTATTTCTATAGCTGCTGGTATTCCAATTAAAACGATAGAAACTATTTTATATCATGAATTGGATCAAACTGCCCAACAATTATTGCCAATTATTCGGGTTATGCCAAATACGCCAGCTCTTGTTCAGATGGGCATGTCTGCTGTTTGTGGTAATTCTTTTGCCTCTGAGAATGATATGAACATGGTTTCTGACATTTTGGGGAATATTGGAAAAGTCATCACCGTTTCTGAAAATCAAATGGATGCTATCACTGCAGTTTCCGGTTCTGGCCCAGCCTATGTATTTTATTTCGTTGAATCTATGATTCAAGCTTCGAAAGAGTTAGGTTTTTCAGAAAATGAATCCCGAATGTTGGTTCATCAGACAGCTGAGGGTGCACTTAAGCTTCTTAAACAACCAGATGCGTGCCCAATCCAATTACGAAAACAGGTGACATCAAAAGGTGGAACCACAGAAGCTGCGATGACTGTTATGACTGAGCGGAAGGTAAAAAATTCCATCATAGATGCCATTCTGAATGCTGAAAGACGCGCAAAAGAGCTGAGTAAAATGTAATGATAAAAAGAATTTCTCCCCAAAAAATATTTATTCTTGTCAGAATTGCTTTAGGGTTAACTTTTATATGGGCTTCAGTCGATAAAATACTGTACCCGAATCAGTTTGCCCTTATGATATATAATTATAAAATGTTGCCGCCATTGGTTATTCACCCTATGGCAGTCATTCTTCCCTGGCTGGAATTGGTTACAGGGATGGTTCTGATTATTGGTTTTTGGCAGGAGGGTGCTCTGTTTATTTTTAACGCTTTAATGATTATTTTTATGATTGCGCTGTCGACAGCATTGATTCGAGGTTTAGACATTCAGTGTGGTTGTTTCTCAGTTGACCCCAATGCAGACAAAGAAATAATTTTATCGTTGGCAAGAGATTTTTTCATGCTTTTTGCAGGCTTGTGGGGGGTAAAACAGGCTTTATATCAAAAATATAATATCAATCAGTAAGGAACCACAATTTATTAAATTGTCGTTCCTTAGGGTTGATTACAGGTTTATTTAATCATGATAACACAAAATATTTCATATCATGCGGCTTTTATCGCAGGTCTTTTATCTTTTTTTTCACCCTGTATTTTGCCATTAATTCCAGCATATTTTACACTGATTACAGGGTTTAGTCTTGAAGAATTAACGCAGGCAAATACAGCCAGTATTCGCAAAAAAGTTATTATTTCAACTGTTGCTTATATTCTTGGATTTTCAACAATTTTTATAATTTTGGGCGCCTCGGCATCATTTGTAGGGCAGATGATACAACAATATCAGGAAGCCATTCGCATTATAGGTGGCCATATTATTTGTATTTTAGGCTTTCATTTATTGGGTATTATTCACATATCAGGACTGGACTTTGAAAAGCGGGTTCATTTCAATCAAAAACCGCTTCATTTTATGGGTACATTTATTATTGGTATGGCATTCGGCGCTGGATGGAGTCCTTGTATTGGTCCAATTTTAGGATCAATTTTTATTCTCGCAGCCAATCAAAATAGCATTGGACAGGGTATCATATTGTTAACACTTTATTCTGCAGGACTTGCAATTCCATTTTTATTAATATCATTTTCTATCCAGTCTTTGTTGGGATGGCTTGCCAGAGCAAAACGCTTTATCGCTTATGTTAATGCCATTTCTGGTACATTGTTAATCATCATTGGTATTCTCTTAATTACCAATAAATTACAAATTTTGGGGTAACACATGAAAAAAACAATTCTTATTTTATCTATTTTTTTGATATCCTGCGGGGCAGAGGCATGGGCTGG
>Ga0272440_1003819_pt1 | contig 11058 bp, 7 predicted proteins | sample SSMMMBAug17_FD_192440 | JGI IMG/M metagenome (GOLD analysis project Ga0272440, IMG submission 192440) | Marine sediment archaeal communities from Little Sippewissett salt marsh, Falmouth, MA, United States - SSM-MMB-Aug17 | ecosystem: Environmental > Aquatic > Marine > Wetlands > Sediment ... | reverse complement strand
CCAGGCATTGGCCTGTTTTTGAGCGACTGCGTGAGGTGTGGAGTTTGAATTACTTAAGTACCAGCCCATCACATCCAGATTTGAGTCTGTCGTAGTATTAGAAATGTCCCCATTTGTAAATGCTTTATTGCTGCCTGCTCTTGCTGCATATTCCCATTGAGCCTCTGTTGGTAATGTATAAGAGCCTTCACCCATTGCATTTAATGTTGCTATGAATGTTTGAGTATCTTCCCATGATACATATTCTACAGGACAATTTAGTCCACAACTGTCAAAATAGGATGGGTTATTGTCCATGATAGCTTTCCACTGCCCCTGAGTGACCTCTGTCGTTTGCATATAAAAAGATTCTGATATCGTAACTGTGTATTGTGTCTCATCACTTTCACGCCCAAGTTCATCAGATGGACTGCCCATTACAAAAGTTCCTGCTGGGATTAAACGAAAAGTCATTCCTAATGAATTGCTTATATAAGTTTGATTTTCTGTAATTGTTGCTGTTGATAAATACTCTGCTACTTTATACCAGGCATTACCATTACTGATTATTGTTATGTAACTATTTTGCTCTGTAAGTTGGGGATTGCTTTCTCCATCAACGTTTCCTGATATCATTACTGTATTGGCTGATGTATCTATTTTTTTTATTGTAAATTGTATTCCAATACTATTTGAAGGAGCGGGCAGGGTTAATATTGTATTTCCTGATACCAGGATTACACCATTATGACTTGAACTTAATGTGGTTGAGGTCTGTATATTTGAAAAACCTGTCACCATCACTGTTCCTGATACATCGTTTATTGTTATGTTTCTTTCCTGGCTGGCTGATGCCTTTATTGTTGTTCCTGATAGTTTTATACTTTCTGAAATGCTTACAACTTCAATATCTATGCCTTTTACTGTAATTGTTCCCATTGATGCTTTGCCGTCTGTTTGAAAAATTACAGTAAATACAAATATTGTCAAAACAACGCGGTCAAAAACACTGTTATTATAATATAATTCAAAATTACATAATTGTTTATTCATCATGGATTGTTCCTTTTGTTAAAGAATATAAGCTGATCTCTTTACATATTTAGCCTTGTATAGAATCTAAGGCAAATAAAAAATTTTAGCGGCACGAATAATTATTCTCTATTTTATAACACTTTGTTTCAAATTGCAAAAAACATGTCAAACGAATATTTCGGTCATATGCGCCCTGAGCAAATTGTGTTGATCAGCTATTTTGGTTACACTTTAAATTCGTCTTATTCATCTTCTTTAGTGTAACAACATACTTGGGTCGGTTTCAGAAATATTACCGGTTCTGTTTTTGCACAGCGTTAGGTCTAATCGCACTTGGGTCAATTTCAGTAATTTTGCCGGTTCTGTTTTTGCTCAGCGTTTGGTCACAAAGTACTTTTGTTAAGGTCTGTTATTTAACCGATTGCGTTGAGGCTCAGCGAACTGACCCATCATGGTAATTATTTAACCAGAAGAATCATTGTTCTCTTTCATTGTATTTAATTCATGTATTAAAGTAATATTTTTGTATCAACTAAATTGAAACGAGCTTTAGTATAGTACCCTCTCACAGAAGTCTTGACTAAATAGTATTACTGATGCTGACTTTCATAAACAATAAACTTATCTGTTCCTGGAAATTTAATCTGCTCATCATTCATTAATCTACATACGGGCGTATGTACAAGTTAGGGGAAAATGTTGCCTCGAAAAAAACGAAATCAAACCAATGTCCGAAACCAATGTAGGGCGAACCTTATGTTCGCCCTCTAACAGAAACCGAAATCAAACCTATGTCCGATAGCGAAGGTAAACCATGAACACATATGCATTTTTTTTTAGACATAGGTTTGTTTTTGGTTTTAGTTCAGAGGGCGAACATAAGGTTCGCCCCTACATTGGTTTCGGACATTGGTTTGATTTCAATTTTTGTTCGAAGCAACATTTTCCCCTAACTTTTACATACGCCCCTTCTAATATCGATACTATTAGATAACATCTGATGATGTAATCTTTTCAATAGAAACATTAAAATAATCGCAATGATTTTAATGCTGTAACAAGTTAATTTTATAGTAGCTGCTTGAATAAAATAACTGTTAAATAATACAAACAGGCTGTAAAACCGGGATGGTAAAATTCTTTTACGAACAACCAGTACCGCTGTACTTGAAAACCCGATAACATCTTTATTATGAACCCAAAAATTTGCACACATCTGTTGATGCTGAGGCGATAAGCTGGTAATAAAAAGAACTAAATACAAAAAAATAAATAAATATATCAATCAGTTAGTAAAACTCGCAACATAACTCACTTTTTGGGAATGCACCCAAAAGTAGTTAACATTTTTCCAAAATTGTGATTGTGTTTCCCTTTGTAGAGACGCACGGCAGTGTGTCTCCGAGCGAAGAAAGGTCTATCACGTCTATAAAATTAAGAACCAAAAGAAATTTGCCCTTTCTCTGCTCGGAGACGCACTGCCGTGCGTCTCTACATAAGACAAATCGTACAAAAAAAGTGTTAACTGGAATATGAAGAATGCCAGCGATCTTCATTTTTTGGGTATATCATCCTGAGCGCGCTCCCAATATCGGAACTGAGAGTGCCGGTTTTAGAAAAACTGGCACTCTCAGTTCCGGTTTCATAACAACTTAATATCTATTAATAATTTAAATTATTTTGTGATTTCTGTTTTCATTCTGGAACCACCTGTTCACATTCTATGCTGCATTATTCAAAAAATTCAATAATATATACATTTTAATCTTGGCACAGGAGTTGCTAAAGAGAAGTTTGTTATATGAAAAGAAGGATCGTAACACATGAATATGAATAAACCATTCCATAAGAATATCTTCAAAGGAATTATAACGCCATATCGCTGGCAGGATAACAAGGTTGTTGAAATATCCATTCAAACAATTGATGAGGAAGAATATATCGTTGATCATAATGATATCAGTAGAGATATGATCCAATTTATTTATTATCCAGTTGAAGTTTCCGGGGTGATTAAGAAACGAAAATCTGATGGCAAAAATGTGATCAACGTAAAAAAATGTGTCGCAGTCATTACATCAAATGAAGATGTATTTATTTAATATTTTAATTTTTTTTATTAAGGAGATAATACAATGAGAAAAAATTTTTTATCTACAATGATTTTCGTAGGAATGTTTATGCTTTTGACTTTGGTTTCTAATGCCTGGTCAGAAGATAATGAAAACGTTATTCAAGAGCCGGATAGTATGGAAAGCAGTGATATTCAAAATGATCCAGAATCATTTGAAGAATCACAATCGTCATATGCGGATTATGAATATAATCATGAAACTGACACTGGAACTAACACCGGAACTGACACCGGAACTGACACCGGAACTGCGCTTGAAGGTACTGACGATAATAAAAAAGTTGAAACTGATGTGAATGAAACTGATGAAGAATATTCTGAACCTTATGAGTATTATGAATATGATAATGAAGCAGAAGAGATGAAGAAAGATCCAAATGAAAAACAAGCGCAATCTGATGCTGAGGATGCTGGAGATGCTGATACGTGGAATGCTGAATTTGATAATAGTGAAGTAAAAGAATATTAAAAGTTGCGAATGAATCGGTTCTTCATGGGTATCATACAATATTACTAAGAATAATAGGGTCAAAAAATGAAAATAGCAGTCATATACAATCATTTAGAAATTGATGACTCAGATGTCATCAATATTTTTGGCACTCGAAATAAAGAGCGATACAATCCAAAAACTGTTGAAAAAGTGGCAACTGCCCTTGAAAAAGGTGGGCATAATGTTCGCGTTTTAAAAGGGAATATGTATGTTATCGAATCACTCCAGCAGTTTATGCCAAAAGTCGTTCGTGGAGAACGACCTGGAATGGTATTTAACATGGCTTATGGTATTCAGGGACAAAGTCGTTATACACATATTCCTGCAATGCTGGAAATGGTTGGCATTCCTTATGTTGGATCGGGTCCTGATGGTCACACCATTGCTTTAGATAAAGTCTTGTCCAAAATGCTTTTCCAGAGAAACAATATTCCAACGCCTTCATTCTGGATATTTTCAAAACCTGATGAAGATTGCAGCGATGTCGAATATCCGGTGATTGTCAAACCGAAAATGGAAGCTGTCTCTTTTGGTTTAAGCGTTGTTGATAATGAAAATGATTTAAAAACTGCTATTGCATTTATTACAAAAGAATACAATCAGCAGGCGCTGGTAGAATCATTTATTCCGGGCCGAGAATTTGCTGTGGGACTGCTGGGAAATGGTCCCAATCTGGAAGTACTTCCCATAGTTGAAATCAATTTATGCGGCGACCCCAATGCCATTCAATCCATTGATGACAAAATGAATAAACCACGCGACAAGATTTGTCCACCGGATTTATCTAAGGAATTAAGTGATGCAATCAATCAACTTGCCATCAATGCTTTTAATTCCCTGGGACTTCATGATTTTGCACGTGTGGATATTCGGATGAACCCTGACAATGAACTCTATTTGCTAGAAATCAATTCAATGGCCAGCCTGGGAACGACTGGCACGTATGTTCATTCTTCAAAGGTAAAAGGCTATTCGTATTCATCTTTGGTGAATCGAATGGTTGATGTTGCCGCATTTCGATATTTTGGAGATTCTTTTTTGCAAAACAATGAAAATGATACAAAGAAAAAACCAGAACCGCTTCATTCGAGAATTCGAAGTTATATACGCAGTCAGTTATCGACCATTGAGGATTATCTTGAACAAATGGTTCGTATCAATACCAATGTTAACAATGTTGAGGGGTTAAATACGCTGGGTAACTGGATTTCCACCCGATTTAATCATCTGGGATTTCACAGGCAGTCGTATCCGCAATCAGAAGCTGGCAATGTCCTGTATTTTTCGAATCATTTAAAAGAGAATAACGACATTTTAATTCTCGGGCATATGGATACAAAATATGACTTTGATACCTATGTGCCTTTTCATGAGGAAAGAGGACGAATTATTGGTTCCGGAGTCGCGGAAAGCAAAGGAGGAGTGGCCATTATTCTGGGAGCAATCCATGCCTTACGATTTACTCGATCGATAAAAAATATCCGATGTGGTATTCTGTTAACTACTGATGACAGCATTGGCGGTCGTTTCAGTAAAAAATTAATTGCCGATCTCGCCCAGCACTCGAAATGCGTTATTAACACAAAATATGGAGATATTAAAGGCGGTATTGTAACTGGATGTGCCGGTACACGCGAATATAAAATTCTTTTGTCAAATATCAAAAGTTTGAAAAAAAGTCAGGAACCTAAGGATATTATCAACTTTGTAACCAGGAAAGTAACTGCCTGGCAAAAAATGACATCAGAAGAAAAAGGCCTTTTTGTCAAGGTTGTCCGGCTGAATGCATGGGCTTCTGAGGGGATCAGCTCTGATCATGCATCAGTAACCCTTTTTGTGCGATTCAATGATAAGAATAAATCAAAAGAAATTGATCGGCAAATCATACAAATTGCAGAAAAAAATACTGGAATCGATTTTCAGGTGCAGATTAAACGAAGTTTTCGACGACTTCCTGTTCATGAATCAGATCTTAATCTAAAATTGTTTAACGATATCAAGAAGATTGCAGATCAGCTAGAGGTAAGAATATCATCTATTCATCGAAATTCATCTTCAGATATATGTCACGTACCAGAACAAATACCTGCGTTGGATGGTTTTGGTCCCATTGGTGGAGATTGTCAATCTCCCAATGAATATATTATCCGGGATAGTCTGATTGATCGATCTGCCTTACTTGCATTGATCATTTATAAAAGTTCAAAATTTTCGTTTGAGGAAAAATAGCCATGAAATTATCTACCATTGAAGATAAATTTGAAGAATCGTCAGATGGTAAATGCAGTAAAAGTAAAAATGGTATGGTTGCCACTGCATTTCCTGAAGCCACGCAAGCGGGAGTTGAAATTCTTAACAAAGGGGGAAATGCAATTGATGCAGCCTGTGCATCTGCTTTTGCCCTGGGCGTTTGTGAACCCCAGGCCAGTGGACTGGGCGGACAAAGTCTGGCAATTCTTCATTCTCTTGATAAAACCATTGCCATTGATGGATCTTCGTATGTGCCTTCACTGGCGCATTTGAGCAAGCTGGAAAAAGGTCAACGTTCTTCTGGTTATAAAGCCACGACTGTGCCCAGTACTGTTGCTGTTCTGGGTTATCTTCATTTTAGATATGGTAAAATCAAATGGCGAGAAATTCTAAAACCTGCCATTCGTATTGCCCAGGAAGGCTATCGTATCACCCAACTTCAACATGATCTTCAAAAAAGGGAATTAAAAAACTTTTTCAAAGTCAACCCGAAATCCGGTGCAAAATATTTTCTAAAAGATCATGCACCTTATGATGTTGGCGATTTATTTATACAAAATGATCTTGCAAATGTTCTTTCCGATATTTCAGAAAATGGGCCGCGATCCTTTTATCAGGGATTGATTGCCCAGCGCATTAACGATGATATGGAAAAAAATTGCGGTTTCATTCGAATTGATGATATGGCCAGAATTCCCTGGCCCATCGAAAGAAAAGCCATTTGTCGAAAATATCGAAATGTCAGAATCTGTACGATCCCACCGCCGGCAGCCGGTAATACATTGCTTCTGGTGCTGATGACGCTCAATTATATCCCGCCCAAGTACATCCGCAATAATTCACCAGAATCCTATCATCTGATTGCGGAAACATTTCGAAAATCATTCATGTATCGAAAGCAGCGATCTTTTGAGCCCAACATATACTTTCAAATTCCGGATCGAAAAATGATCAGTCATGGTTTTGCCAAAGAACAGGCCTGGTCCATTCGAGATCGTATTGATCCAAATTTACCGATTCTTGAACCCTCACAGGAAGATACAGATACAACGCATTTATCTGTAATGGATAATCAGGGGAATGCCATTGGTATCACGCAATCCATTGAATTGGCATATGGCGCAAAAGCCGTTGCTGATGGTTTGGGCTTTCTATACAATAATTACATGAGAGAATTTGAAGTTAAGGATGCCAGTCATCCCCATTATCTGCGTCCAGGCGCATCGCCCTGGACCTCTGTCGCGCCAGCCATTATATTCTATAAAAGTAAACCCTGGATGGTTACTGGCAGTCCTGGCGGTGAACGAATTTACTCTACCATTGCACAATTTTTAATTCAAATGTTTGATAAACATCTGTCCATGGGTGATGCCATGAAAGAAAAACGAATGCACTGCTCTGTTGGTGGTACCATATATCTCGAGGAAAATCAATTTAATACGAATATTACAGATTATCTGAAAAACATGGGATACAAAATCGTTGAAAAACCGCCATTTTACTATGGTGCAATTCATTCGGTCATGAAATGTACTTCAAAAAGTGAGTTTCATGGCGTTGCTGAATATCGTCGAGATGGTTTGGCCAGTGGCATTTGATAGTATTTCAAGCGAACATGATATTTTACCTGAATGATGAATAAAAAGGAGTCAAAATGAACAATATCAGCCTTCGAATGAAAATGATATTCATTATATTACTTTCATTTTTTGTCATATTATGCATCTTACTATTGGGAATAGAAGCATTACATAGCATGAACAACAGACTTAATAAAATAGTGAATATTACTGCTGAAACAATCAAACTGGGTGCCAGAATCAATCAGAATTTAATTGAGATAACACGATCAGAGAAGAATTTAATTTTAGCCAGGGATATATCAGAGATAAAACAGTATGAAGTGTTTATTGAAAAAACAATAAAGCAAATGCAGGAAAGACGCACAAAACTTCGAAAATTGGTCAATAATGAGGGAAAAGTACTGTTAGATAAGTTTTTAGAGAACTGGGAACAGTATCTTGAGGTTCATCAAGAAGTCAAAAAATTGGCGAACAATGCAGTTAAAGACGATTCAAAGGCGTTACATTCTAAACTGATTCAATTATCGTCTGGTAAAGGTAGAAAACTGGCAGATAATGCCCAGTCATTTATAACAGCCATTGTCAATTTAAATGACAAGGTCTTAGATTTTGACAAAAAAGCCAGTGATACGAATTACACCTTTAAAAGGAATCTAATGATATGTGTGGGGGTATCAGGACTTGGATTCATAATGTTGTGCGGATTATTATTGACCAGAGCAATTATTCGTACCTTATCAGAATTATTTTCAGGCTTGCATTCTTTCAGTAATAACGAGTTTCGAGAAACATCGGATAAATTTAAACATATTCTCATTTATCTGCGAGAAGGTTCAAAGCAGGTCACACAGGCATCAGGACAAATGGCACAGGCCAGTAGTTCTATTGCAGAAGGCTCACAGGAACAGGCCGCATCAATTGAGGAAACATCTGCTTCACTTGAAGAAATTTCTTCCATGATAAAGCTAAATGCACAAAATGCAATCAAAGCAGACAAACTGATGAAAAAAAGTAATCTAATCATGAATAATCTTGCAGAATCCATGAAAAAGATGAATCAAGCCAGTGAAGAAACAGGGAATATCATTAAAACCATTGATGAAATATCGTTTCAGACCAATTTACTGGCTTTAAATGCAGCTGTTGAAGCGGCACGTGCAGGTGCGGCTGGTGCGGGCTTTGCTGTTGTGGCGGATGAAGTTAGAAATCTGGCAATGCGCGCTGCGACCGCGGCTCAAGATACATCTGCTTTGATAGAAAGCATCATTATCAGAGTCAAAGAAGGTGCCAAGCATGTTGGCGAAACCAGTCAGGCATTTCATCAGATTGGAAAACTGGTCGGTGAAATTGCATCAGCATCTGATGAACAGGCGCGTGGCATTGAACAATTAAACATTGCGATGACCGAAATGGATGGCGTTGTTCAACAGAATGCATCTGTATCAGAAGAGGCTGCAGCTACTTCCGAGGAACTAAATGCCCAAGCGGGAAAATTGATGTCTATTGTGAAGAATCTTTCCAAAATTACTGTTGGCTGAAAATAATCAACCATAAAACTAAACAGGATAATTATATTGCATAAGTTACCCATTCTCATATCAATACCTCATGGGGGCAGCTTGATCCCCGAAGCCTTGCAAAACAATATCATGATATCCCCCTTTGACGTTTTAGAGGATAGTGATGCCTTTACCCGTGACATCTACGATATTGGTGATCATGCTGAATATGTGATCAAATCAGATATTGCACGTGCAGTTATTGATTTAAATCGTTCGGTAGATCAATTCCCCCCTGAGTTTCCCGATGGAATCATTAAAAGCCATACCTGTTATGGTAAGCAGATATACAAACAGGGTCAATCACCTGGTAAAGATAAAACTGAATCCCTTATTCAGTCGTATTATGTCCCATACCACACACAAATCAAAAATGTCTTGACACAAAATCCACATATTAAACTGGCATTGGATTGCCATTCAATGGCTTCAGTTGGTCCGAAATATTCAAAAGATCGAGAAAAAAAGCGCCCGCTGATGTGTCTGGGAAATGTATGGGGAAAAACATGTTCCGCAGTTATGATCAATCAGATTGCCGGGCACTTTTGTCAATCCTTTGGTTTTCAACCCACTGATATTCAAATAAATGAACCCTTTTCAGGGGGATATATCACACAAACCTATGGCATGGGACGTATTCCCTGGATTCAGGTTGAAATATCACGAGAATTATACTTGACTGCCAGATATTTTGACTGCCAAAGTTTACAAATGAATATCAATCGGTTACATGAACTGAACCACATGTTTAAAATGGGATTGATCCTGTATTTTCAAAAGACTCTCTAAACGTATATATTTCAAAAGATTTGGCATCTCGGTTTATTCATATGGATAAGTCTACAAGTGTATGCATAAATAAAGTTGAATAAATATAAGTGATTAACGATTACTTTTTCAATTGCCTGCTCAAAGTTTAAGTCCTGGAAGTTTTATTACCCGGCTTTTGAGCGCTAAGGAATTGTTTAAAATTAAATTTTACTTTCATTTCCCCTATTATTTCCATCCCATTTGAATATCTTTCAGATATCCTATATGTGAAAGGTTAGGTATAAAATACCTAACCTTTTAATTTTTGAGATGCCTGTATAACTATTACAAAGAATTTCTTTTTCGGTACGCTTGACTTGATAAATATTCAGATCAAGATCGATGGCGATATTGTTCAGAGCGGATGGTTTACGACGCATGATTACTCCGCCACCAAGTTGAGTTTCAATATATGTATCATGCGGAGGCATCATTGAAATTATGGGTTGACATAATCCAGAAGTTGCCTTTGAGCTAAAGTAACCGTTTATCTTTTATTGACCTCTTTAATTAATTGTTGTTGTTATGAATCATTTATGGTCAATATAGAGAATATTCTCTATTATGTCAAGGACAAAAATTCAATATGACAATTTTTTTTGGAAAATATTAGAAAAATCGAGAGATGAGAATGAAACCTGGAGAGTCGTTCCTCTTTTGCTATATTGTTTTCCTACCATGAAATTTGAATAGGATACATAAATTTTATTTACGCAGATTTACCGAAGGGACACCCTAGCTAAAAATAATTAGAACCAAGACATTCGTAACAGGTGAAATTACGAAGTACACGGTATTTATAACGTTAAGCAAAATTTCCGTCAGCTACAAGGTGGAAAATTTGTTGTATTATGCGATAGAAAAAATGGAAATGAATCTATCATTCATCCCTATGATCCTTTCAAAAAATTGTGATATGATTTGACATAATCTATCAGGTACGCTACAGAATGGTTATTATTAATAGTAAGATCTAGATTGATGAAAATGCCCATAAGGAGGTGGCTTGTAATGTTTTTTAAAAGAAAATATTTTTATTTACTTTTCACGATCATTCCAATTATCTGCTCAGGATGTGCAGACATGAGAGCCAAAATGGTTGTGGATGGCATGGGGCCTTTTCTGGAAAAAATGAAAATTGCGATGAACAAAAATGATGATTATGAACTTGTTCGAAATGCCATGCCAGCAGGAATTCTTCAACTGGAAAGTTTT
>Ga0272440_1003818_pt1 | contig 11062 bp, 8 predicted proteins | sample SSMMMBAug17_FD_192440 | JGI IMG/M metagenome (GOLD analysis project Ga0272440, IMG submission 192440) | Marine sediment archaeal communities from Little Sippewissett salt marsh, Falmouth, MA, United States - SSM-MMB-Aug17 | ecosystem: Environmental > Aquatic > Marine > Wetlands > Sediment ... | reverse complement strand
GTATTAATGGTACAAACTCAAAAACACCCCCCTAACCCCCCTCAAGGGGGGAATTCTATCTTGGCTTCTTGAATAAATTTAAAAAAATATTCAATAATTTATCCTTAATTCAACAGTATTGGGCTTCCCAAATCTTTAGATTTGGGCGTCAAAAAACAACCAGTTGAAAAAATTAATGACTCCCAAATCTAAAGATTTGGGACTCCAGACTACAAATTTGTTTTTCAGAGGCATAATCATTAGCGTCAGAACATACTGAATTTATGTCTAAATTTTAGACTTTCATATAAACATAAAAAACTTAAAGTTGAAAAAAACTGATTATATCGGATTTTGGGGAGCAATAAATTCAGATACTTATATTATGCATTTAAAGCACCGAAGGTGAGAATTAATATAGCCAACGCCACCAATGCTGTTGACTAAAGAGTTGGAGTCCCAAATCTTTAGATTTGGGAGTGAAAATATATACCAAAATATGTATTTGTTTATATAATAATCAGTATTAATAAGATTTTTATCTGTGTAACAATTTGAAATTATTAATACCAACTTTTTATAAAAATTGACTTTTTAATACTTTTTTTATTCTTTTCTTTCACATCTCAGGAATAAATAATATGAATAAAGAATTTAATATTACTGGGACTTGTATCCCAGACAAACACTATATGGTTGATATATCACTAAAATTAAATAAAATAATGATTTTAATAGATCAGGGAAAATATCTATCAATTAATAAACCTCGACAATATGGCAAAACAACACTTCTTTTTTTATTGGAAAATTTATTAAATAAACATAAAGATTTTCTTGCATTAAGGATTAGTTTTGAAGGTCTTGGAGATGAAATATTTTTGTCAGAAACTGATTTTTCTAAAGCTTTTATTGAACTTCTTGATGATGAACTTGAATTCCTAAATTATAATCATCGATTTTACAATATTCTTGAAAAAGGAAGACATATAAAATTAAAAAATCTTTCAAAAATTATTACTAAGTTTATAAAAAATAGCAAACAAAAAGTAATACTTATTATTGATGAAGTTGATAAAAGTTCAAATAATCAATTATTTTTAAGCTTTATTGGAATGTTAAGAGATAAATATTTAAAAAGAAATGAAAATAAAGATTTTACCTTTCATAGTGTTATTCTTTCAGGTGTTCATGATGTAAAAGATTTAAAATTAAAAATCAGACCTGATCATGAGCATAAATATAACAGCCCCTGGAATATAGCATCTGATCTTACATTTGATTTAAATTTTCTTCCGGAAGAAATTGCATCCATGTTAAAGTCATATTCTTCTGAAAAAAAAGTTAATATGGATGTAAATAAAATTTCAGATATTTTATTTTATTATACATATGGTTATCCTTTTCTGGTTAGTATTGTATGTAAGGTTATAGATGAAGAAATTATGAATGATGCTCCTGATTTAATCTGGAAAACTGAATATATTGAAATGTCAATAGCCAAAATATTGAACAAAAATAATACAAACTTTGGAAGCTTGATTAAAAACCTTGAAAACAATGAAAATTTATTTAATCTGGTTTATAGCCTTATTTTAAAAGGAGCTCAGAAAACTTTTAATATTTCTAATCCATTAATAAGTATTGGTACTACATATGGAATTTTTAAAGATGAAAATAATATGCTAAAAGTTCATAATAGAATTTACGAACAATTAATTTATAATTACATGACCTCTAAAATTGAAACATCTATAGATGCTGATACCTATAATTACAAAGAAAACTTTATTAACAAAAATGGAAGCCTTGATTTTGAAAATATTTTGATAAAATTTCAAGATTTCATGAAAAATGAATATAGCAAAAAAGATCATGCCTTTTTAGAGCGTAATGGCAGGTTGATTTTTTTAGCTTTTCTAAAACCTATCATAAATGGTAATGGATTTGATTTTAAAGAAGTCCAGATATCAGAAGAAAAAAGACTTGATATAATTGTAACATGGTTAAATCAAAAAAATATTGTTGAATTAAAATTATGGAGAGGTAAATCTGCACATAAAAAAGGAATTGATCAGTTATGTGATTATATGGACAGGTTAAATCTTAATAGGGGATATTTAATAGTATTCGATATTAGAGCTATGCATAAAAAATGGAAAAAAGAATCTATTGCAATTAAAGATAAAGAAATTTTTTCTATTTTTGTATGAAAATAAAAAAGTATCTAATTTGTAGTACATGGTCTATACTATAAACAGCAATATTTATCCTACCTTCAGATTAATAAATTAAGTTATTCTTGATAGTGGGTGCAGATACTTTAGGATGACGACTTAATAAAATCAATAACTTATCATTGTCTTTTTTTTATGAATAAAAATAAAGTATAATTGATTAATTTTATTAACTTTTACTTATTTTCTTGCTTTTTCAAGAGCATTTGCAACAGCTAATTGTATTGCAATTGAAGAAATAGTAGCTTTTGCAATTGCATCAACATCAAGAGATTGTTTTTTTATTATTTCATCAGGAATAATGTCTTTAGCCTTTTTAACTGATGGTCCATATCTTTTATGATCAATGCTTTGTTGATATGTAATAACCTTTATATCTTCAATTCTTGATTCAGAAACTTTGACTTCTACTTCTACATTTCCATCATAGCCTTTGCCTTTTTTACCAGTTGCAAAACCTTTATAAGTACCGGGAGTATATTTAATTGTTGCTTTTAATAATGCCTTTGCAACTGCAAGCTTAATTGCATCAGATGAAATAGTAGCTTTTACAATTCCATCAACATTTACAGTTTGTTTGTTAATAATTGATGAAGGAATTTCTAATTGTGCTTTTTTTACAAGGGGACCATATTTTCTATGATCCATGCTCTGTTCATAACTTAAAATATTTATGCTTTCTATTTTCGATTCTGAAACCTCTACTTCAAGTTCTACAATACCGCTATGGCCTTTAGACTCTTTTCCTATAGCCGAAGCCTTGTAAGTTCCTGGTTTATACATTGCTCCAAAAGAATCAAAGTATGAAATCAAAATAATTAGCAAACATGCAAAAATTGATTTAATAAACATTTTTTCCATATAGTAAATCTCCTGAATAAAAGAATTATATTATTATTTATTAGATTGCTTATTGATATTATTGACTATATCTTTAAAGTCCTTAATTTTTTTTTCTAAAATTTTTCTTTTTTTATCATAAGCACTAATTTTATTATTTAATTGTTCAGCCTTTTGTTCAAGAAAAACTTTGTTTTTTGATTTTTCTTTTTCTTTTTGAAATTGTTTTTTTTCATCAATCAATTTCAGATATTCTTCATTTAATTCGTTTTCTTCTTTTTTAAGATTTTCATAATATTGGTTTCTTGATTGAAAATTTCCTAATTCTCTTTTTACATTTTCTGAATTAAAATCAATTTTTTCATTACTAACAGATTTATTTTTTACTTCTTTGTACTCAATTTCATGATATTGTTGTGTTTTATTTCTTTGATTTTCAGGTACATCTCCAAGATTATCAGTATATCTTATATTTCCATTTCTATCAGTATATTTATAAAAATTAGCATTCAGGTTATTAATGAATATAAAAATCGCTATAAAACAAATAATAAATTTTGTTTTCATAATTCAAATTCCTTATAAAAACATAATTTTAAAAAGAATTAATTTTCAACTTTATGGGCAACCTTTACAACTTTATTATATTCATCAATTTTTTTCTGCAATGTCTGTCGTTTTAAATCATAAGCCATTATTTTTTTATTTAACTCTAAAACACTGCTGTTATATTCTTTTACATTATCTTTATTATTTTCTTGTTTTTGAAGTTTTTTCTTTTCTTTAATAAGCAGTAAAAATTCATCATTTAGTTTTTGTTCTTCATCTTTTAGAATACGACGATAATTATTTCTTTTTTCAAGAGTTGACAAATATGTATCAAATAACTCTTTTTGAGAATGTTGAGGCTCTTCTGATATCTTTTTCTTTAGTTTTTCCTGAAACTCAAGTTCATGATACTTTTTACTTTTAGGACGTTCTTTTTCAGGAATATCATTTAGATTATCAGTAAAGCGGATGTTGCCATTTTTATCAGTATATTTGTAAAATTCAGAATTAGATATAAAAGAAATAAAAAAGATTAAAACAAAAGACATAAGAAAAATTCTAATATTTAATTTCATTATCACACCTTTTTTTGTTTATTTACTCTTGTTTATATAAATATAAATGGTCTATTTCATTTTTTGAGTTTAAAAAATACATAACAATGCTGTCAGGAGAAAAATCTGATAAAGGAACAGGTTTCATTGTTTTAAAGGATAAAAATTGGATATTTTTTGCAAATTTAAAAAAAAGATCATTTAATACAACACTATTATCAGTTATTTGATTGATTTGTTTTGGTCCCTGGATTGGAACAGTTTTACATAAAGCAGCGATATTACCATATTTATCCAAAAAATACAATACCCTGTCATTGACATTAAAATCTTCAAATTTTAATATTTCCTTTGTTATAGAAACAAATTTCACCTTTGAGGCAAAGTAAAAAGTTCGACCACTTATAATAACGTTTCTTTTATCAATTTCTTGAATAAGTCCAATGCCTCTTCTTTTATCGTGCTTACCAGTATAGAATTTTTCATGGTCAGTTGGAGGAACCACTGGTGTCAATGGTAAAATTTTTTGATTTTGTGCATATCCAACCGAAATAATTGTTATAAAAGTAAAAAATACAATTAAGGTATTTTTTATCATGATATTTCCTTTCCTTAATATATTATTTATAATTACTATTTAATTTCTTTCCAATAGAAAATCCCAAGGTCGGATTTCATCGACATTTCAGTTACTTTACCTGTTGAATTACTAAAAAATAGGAAATCTTTATCCCCTTGTTCAGAAGAAAGTAATAGTGGAGGACATATATTTCCTTCGAACTTTAAACGACTTGGAGAATATCCAATTTCTCCTACTTTGATAATATCATCTTCATTTATTTCATCATCTTCATTAACATCTATAGTTGGAGTATCTAAGCTGCCTCCTGTACAGGCATCAATTAGATAAACAAAAGAAGTTGCTCCGGCTTCACATGGTTCAACTGAAGGAACAGTTGATACGACAATAGCTTTTTGAAATGCCACCATTACATCTTTTGTAACTCTTTCTTTAGTATCAGGAAGATCTAAATACCATCCAACATGACATGGTGAAGCACTTGTACACTCTTCTTCTTTTGAAAACCATTTTATTTCATTAGTTGAAATAAGACGATCCTCATTTGCGACATTTAGTTTGGATTGTTTTAGCAATGAAACATTACCTAAATATTTTTTTGAATTATTTGTGGTTCTTACACCGCTAACAGGGGGCAGGAATATTCCTTGATATGATGTTTCTGAATTTAAACCATCAATATTCCATGAATTGACAGCTTCAGAATAATCCCATATACCATAAATACTCTGTTGAGTTTCATCTTTAAAATCCTGTTCTCCTAAATATCTTCCAGTTCCAAAAACAACAATATATCCAGGATATTTACAATGTTTAATAATATCTGGTTTAGAAGTAATTGGCTGCACTACTAAAGAATTTGTACTTGCCTGAAAAAGGGGTTGATTTCCCCAGCTGTCTTTAAAAGCAATTTTCCAGTTTTCAATATTACTATCTGTAAGGTCGAATTTCCATAAATTACCTCTTAAATCTCCTGCATATGCATAATCAACATAACCATCATAATCAACATCAATAAGAGCTGGTGTAGAAAGACCATTACATTGTTCAGAACCTCCAACATTTGTATAAATCCTTTTTGGATCATCTGCGTCTTTTAGAGTTCCATCATTATTTAAGGCTAAAACATAAAGAACAGCCTCATTTTTAGGGCTGTTATAACCATTTCCAAACACAGCCACCCAACCAGCCTTTGAATTAACAACAAACGCTTTTCCAAAACAGTATCCAATATAATCATCATCTTTTACTCCATCTAAATCTTCAGCTTGCGGTGGATATTCCCATGATGTAACATCTGTAATATTAAGGCAGTAATAGCCTCTTGCACCCTTTCCCATTCCTCCTATCAGAATAAGCTTATTATCAATAAAATCCTTTGATACTACATATGGGGTTCCATCTACATAAGCCTCGTGATCATAATATATACTTGTTAAATAACTCAATTTATGAAAAATCAGGTTGGGAATATAGGCAAAAATCTCCTTGCCAGTATCATCAAAAGCATGGAGCATTCCATCATTTGAGCCGACAAACACGAAATTGTTTCCATCATATTCGACAGGAACAGGGCTTGAATTTATTATATCTCCAATTATACTTGATCTTTTTCTGTAGAAAGTTCCTTCATTTGATCTGTCTCCCCTTATATAATTTATTACATTTGCTCTAATAATGTCATTAGTACCAAGAAAACTTTTTTGTTTTGTTGAAAAACTTCCAATGTTACCTGCATTAAATTCAATGACACTTCCATTTACATTGGTATAAATTTTTCTATCATTAAAATTTACTTTTTCCAGCTCTTCATTAGCAGACCATTCATAATCATCCTTAAGACTTTCTGCCCCGCCATCATCATCAATATTTAGTTTGTATGCTTTTAAATCACCTGACCAATCACCTGTATTATAACTTCCTTGATATATGAGGGTTTTTGAACTGACTTCAGGTGTATTTGCTGAAACTGAAGCAGCACTTCCCTGCCTTTGAACAATATCTTGCATGACCTGGCCCATTTTATTTACTAATTCCATTGGATCAGACGCACTCAGAAATCTTCCTCTGGAATTCAAAGATGCATGATAAAGATCATCTAATGTAGTTGCCTTTTCTGGTATTGGTCTTGGCCATGGCTCACAGTTAGGAGGGCAGTCCGCTTTAATTTCCAATGTTCCCGGAACTCCAAATGAAACACCATAAAATACCATATGCTGATGACTTGCCTGATCAAAAGAATTTGTAGGTACATTATTTGCGACACTTGCAATATCATTTTCATAGAATTTCATGGCAACATCTGCAAGTGTATTTGAAAATTCATCTCTATATTCTGCTGTATCATAAGCTGTATTGCCATCACCATCAGTATTTCCAACTGAAACTCCACTTCCATTCCAATATCCATCAGTAAGCATTATTGTAAAAGCTTGTTGGCAGCCTCCTTCAGAATCTTTAAATGGAGATGCTGCACCTAATCCGCCGTTACTTCCGCCTTCTTCATAATATTCACCAACATTATGCAAAGCCCTTCTCAAGGGTGTTCCTCTTTGTAATGATTCAATGTTATATAATTTTGTTAAAAGAACATCTGATTGATCATCAAGAGTTCCTTCCTCTGTTCCGACCTTTATATTCAAAAGAGGCTGAGCAACAGGTGGAGATGCTAAATTAATAGTAGTAATTCCTGCCTTTACACCTTCCATCTGAGTTACAATATTACCAATAGCTGCTTTTGCAGCAAATTCTCTTCTCCTGTAAAATGTGAACCAATTTGCAAAATTTTGCAATTCTTCATCAAATGATCTTGTTAATAAACCTGCTGGAGGTGATACAGTATTTTTTAAATCATATATATCGACTCTATATGGATGAGTAATTTTATAAACATCAAATTTGTGATCCATGTTAACAAGATAAATATTTCCATCAGTATGTCTTGTATAATAATGAGCATTAACAATTTTTACATCATTATCTGTAATTTTTCCTGTACCCCAAAAACACCATATTACTTTAGTGCACTTATAAGCCCATTTACTTATTGATACGTATTCATCGAACATATTTAAAGTATGACCTGCCTTCATAGGATCAGAACGTGGGTTTTCTTTATTAATTTCATCACCAGCACTTGTTCCTGGTGCCATTCCATCCCACATTGGCCATTTTGTGTAATTAATTTTAGGATTATAATACATTTTATTGTACTCTGCACATTGTGACTGCCATCTGGCTCTGCTTTCCTCACTTAAAACATCACCTCCAAGAACATTACCCATAGCTTCTCCAAGACCAAATATATCCCAATCTTCATAAAAATCAGCCCATTTTTCGTCCTCTTCATCTTGTACTTTATAAGCTTCATGTGCATCCCAACCTTCAAACACATCAAGCCATGCACCAATCTCATTTAATATAGTAGCACCAAATTTTGCTCCAAAAGTTGCTACATCAGCAAGAAATCCTCCAATTGCGCTGTCTGTCCAATTTGTATATAGATGATCGTCAACATCAAATATATAACTGTAAACATGAGGAATATGGTATGAACCTGATATTCCATAAAAAAGTCCCCCTGGATTTTTATTATAATCAGTCATCATCATTGACCAGTCCATACTGCCTGAATTATCGAAAATGAACATAATATTTGAAGTAGCAGCAGGTAACATAATATCAAGTGGAACATCTGCAATATCAACACATTTTACTTCGCTTGCATCCAAACATTTTCCATAGTCATGATCACAATCTTCATCAATTGCGTTACATGGAATTTCAGCCGCTCCTGGATTAATACCTTGAACAGTATCATCACAGTCTCCATCTTTTTCTGAATAACCATCATGGTCATCATCACGTTCAATGGCGCTGCATGGAGCAAAATTTATAACAATTGCATCAGCTCCTTTTATATCTTGTGTTACAGTTGTTTTTAATTGATATCTTCTGTAAACATTACTTTTGGGTTCACCTCCAAGTGCCATTGCCCTTGCATCAACACTATCAATACAATATCCTGTACTGGAATTAACGTCAAAAGAATATAAAGTATCGTGCTTAACAGAAACTGTTGATGATGGAGTACCTGAGCCAGGCGGTACTGCTTTAAACTCAACATCATGGTTTGTTAATTTGAAGTTTGCTTCTACTGTTACATCTCTATCAATATATTGAACCCTATATTTATTTTTATCTAATTTAATGATTTTTGTATTTGATCCAAGTTTTGTATTTATTGTAACGCCATCATCTTCATATCCATCTTCAGGGGTAAATGTAATATCTACATTATCTTCATAATAATAAGGAGCTCCTTTACTGAGTGTTGCACTGGCTTTACCTCCTGGAAAAACATTTACAGCTAAACTATATTGTTCTCTTATAAATACTATAGTTTTATCAGTTTCTCTACTTCCTAAATGCCAATCCACTTTAAATGTTTCTTGAGTGGGACCAATCCAATGTGGTATTATAGGTAAAGTAACCTTAACATTACAGTCACATAAAGTATCTACATTAACTCTATCTCCATTGGTGTGGGGGCCTGAATCTATTGTAGGATCAGGAATAGGCCACATGCAATCACATTCAGCATGTAAATACCATTGTTCATTTTTTAAATCATTATGATTAGATGGATCAATTGTAACTTTAATTTTATGCTTGGCATTTGCATTGGTTAAAAATATTATATTTATCAAAATAAAAATAAATATTTGCGGTATTTTTATTTTTTTATATTTTATTAACATAATATAATTCCTTTTTTATATTAACTTTTGTTATATAAAAATTAAAATTTGTATTTATCCCCTACAACTTCATTTACTTGAATTGCAACTACATATTGTATTTTTGTTTAAGATTCATACAAAATGTAAAGCAAAAATTGTAAGTGACGTTGAAAGGTTATTTCGTTTCTAATGTTAAGTTAATTATTAACTAAAATCTTTTTGTAAAGCCAATCTCTATCATGGCTTCACCCCCTTTTGTTGATTTAGCATATATTGTATATTCATGAATCTTACTACCCTGATTTGTCATAGATAGTGAGGATCCAGTATTATTTTGTTGTCTATGAACTGCTATAAATCTATTATCGGGGTTAGTTGTCATTGTTTTTGATGCATTTGCTGAAAGCCATGCATTTTTGTCATAAATATCAATCAGATTATTTTCATTATATAACCACTTCAATTTCCTCGAAGGAGAAGTCAAATCTTGTTCAAGATATGTTGTCAAAGCTGTCCTAAGTTCAAAAGCAGCTCTTTTTGCAGCTATTTCAGCCTGATAAAATGACATATTGTTTTGATGCTCATTTTTAAAAACAAATACTTCTACTTTGCTTGTATTAAAAGAACTGATTGCAATTAATGTTAAAACAGCAAGAATCATTATTGCAATGATAGTTACTGCACCATCTTGTTTTTTCATCTTACCTCCTATATTCCTTTAATAGAAATTGTTTCAAACCTGACTGTCTGCCCATCTCCCTTTACATTAACTGTTATATTTTTAATTTCAAATGTCGGATCCTTAGAGACACTTATCGCTATATTATAAATTATATTATCTATTGTTTTTATAATTGTATTTGTATTTATATCATCATAATCCATATTCAGTACTTCTTCTATATATGTTTGAGCAACAAGCATTGAATTCGTCCTTTGCCTTGCCAGCAAGTTGCTTCGCATTGAATCAGTCTGAACTTGTGCAAGTGCTAGAAGTCCTATTGACATAATCAACATTGCGATCATAATTTCAGCAATAGAAAAACCCTTTTCATTATTTAATAAATTTTTTAGCATTTTATTCTCCATATGACTTAAACCTTAACCTGTTCCGATAAAAAAAAATTATATTAATTCAGTTACAACAGTTAATATTTAAAAAATTTTTAATCAGGTTAATAACTTTTTTATGATGTTTTGATAATCTTTATATTGAGAATGAAATATAGTGCAACTTATTACTAATTATAAAAAAAATTACAAATTGCCACTTAAGATATTCAGGATAGATAATTAAATGAAAAAATAGAAGAGCGTGATATTTACCAATTAAGCTGTAAAGCATAAACAAATAATTTTAAATTTTGCATTTTATTAAATTTCTAAAAATAATGTATTGCAAAATAATTAAAATAAAATTATTTAATTTTTTTGCAATTTTTATGCCATTCCATAATATCTTGTTTTATATTTATAACAATTTATTATTATTATAAATTAATGTGTAATATTATTTATATTTTTTTTGAATATCAACATACAATGGTTTATTTCACAATTATTATGAAAGGATTTAATGTT
>Ga0272440_1003817_pt1 | contig 11064 bp, 8 predicted proteins | sample SSMMMBAug17_FD_192440 | JGI IMG/M metagenome (GOLD analysis project Ga0272440, IMG submission 192440) | Marine sediment archaeal communities from Little Sippewissett salt marsh, Falmouth, MA, United States - SSM-MMB-Aug17 | ecosystem: Environmental > Aquatic > Marine > Wetlands > Sediment ... | reverse complement strand
ATACTCCCATCTAAAACAAGGTCACCAATTTTGGCAACCACACCACCAATGAGTCCGGGATCTTGCTCAAAATCAATAATGATTTGTTTACCAGTCATTTTTGATAGGGCCGATCGTATCTGATCAACTGCATCTGAAGAAAGATCTGTTGCCGAGACAAGACCTGCACGAGCAATACCTTTATACTCGTCAGCAAGCCTCTGATAAAACTCATTGATGCTATCGATAAAGCTCAAACGGCGTTTATCGTACAGTAATTGTAAAAAAGAATTTATCACTATCGACAGGTCCATTTTTGCCAGAACCTGTGTGAGTATCAATTTTCGGCGTTGGGCACCATAAAGCGGATTGGCAATTACCTGGCGAAACTCATTTTCTCTGGCAATCAATTTAGCGAAGCGTTCCAACTCATTGCCATAGAGGTCCACCTGATCATTTTCTTTTCCGAGAATTAGCAGTGCTTTGGCATAACGCCTGGATACAGACATGTTTTTCATTATGCCACCACCTTTTCTGTAAATTCACCAATCAGACGATCCTGGTCCTCATTAGTGATATTGTTCTTAATGATGTTTTCTGCCAGCGCAACGGCTCTATCCATAATTTCTTCCTGCAAGGCCTTTTTGGCAAGACCAAATTCCTGATCAATATTCTTTTTGGCCTGCGCCTGCATTTTATCAGCGGTTTGTTTGGCTTCGTCAATAATCCGCTGTTTGGCGGATTCCCCCTGTTTAATGTAATCATCAAGCAGTTGTTTGGCTTCATTTTCCAGATCGGAAAACTTTTGATTGTACTCAGCCAGTTTTTTCTCTGCTGCGATTTTCTCAGATTCAAGCGTTTCCAGCTCTTCTTTAATGTCTGAGATACGAGAATTAAGTGCCTGTGATGCAGGTTTTTTAAGAAGCAAAAACAAGGCCACCACAAGCACCAAAAAATTCATGACACGATATGTATCAGTAGACACCCATGTTTTTTCCGCATGCGCATCATGGGAAGCATGGGTATCATGTTCCCCCGAGGAAGCCATTACCATGCCACAAAACGCAATCATAAAAATTGCCGCAATAACCAGGGATCGTTTTTTTGTGAAGCGCCATTTTATCATGCAAGAGCCCTCCCCAATATTTTTTGACCAATGGCCTGCGCAAAGGATTCAATTTCTTCCGCAAGCTTCATTTTGGCCTTGCCGACATCGTTTTGAATGCGTTGTTTGATCTGTTCCATCTCTTTCATCGCTTTTTGATTTAGCTCGGAAATCAGTGTTCGTTCGTGAGTTTCCGCTTCTTTGATCAAGGCATTTTTTTGTTCCATGCCTTTCTGACGTGCCTCATCCAGTCCTTTTTTGTAGGATACTTCACTGGCTTCGGCATCAGCATTGCACTTTTGAACAGTTGATTCCAGATTTTGTATATTTTGCTTTCGTTCCTTTAAAATATTTCTGATCGGCTTATACAAAACCATATTCAGGAGCCAAATAAGCAACAAAAAGTTAATGATTTGGATAAACACAGAACCATCAACACTTACCATTATATCACCCTCCTGTTTATAAGAATAAAAATAATTGCATAAAAAAATTTTTAAGTCTATAACATTGAAAAAAATGCATGTCAAAGAATTTTTTTAGATAGCTGGTTATCTCTTAGGAAAACTCAAAAAAAAAAGAGTGAACAATAATGCTGACGTTTTTTTCAGATCATTTCTATCTAAATTAAACGATGGTTTAAGGTTGACAATCCTTTTTTTGATATATACATAGAACTTAATTCAAGAAACCTATAGATAAAAATAAAAAGGAAAAATAATGAACATTGAAAAACATTTAATTCAGGAATTAGGAAAACTGACTGTTCTGGATTATGAACATAAAGAAATGCCACTGGCAACCCTCTGGGAGAATCAAAAAACAGTACTGATTTTTGTTCGACATTTTGGCTGAATGATTTGTCGCCGCCAGGTGGTGGATATTCAAGCGCAGATGGAGACGTTCAATAAAATGAATGTGCGTATCGTCGTTATTGGAAATGGTTTACCAAACTTTATTGAAGGCTTTCGAAATGATACTGGTTATACAGGCGATCTATTCACAGATCCATCTTTAAAATCATACCAATTGCTCAATTTCAGAAATAGCGTTACCTCTTTATTGGGCTTTAAAACAATTAAATCCGCCTTGCATGCACTATCTACAGGATATCTCCAAAAGGGAATTCAAGGTGATGCTTTACAACAGGGAGGCGTTGTTGTCATTGATTCTGGTGGAGAGCCTGTTTATTTCTATGCAGATTCTGAAGCCGGGGATCATGCTCCTCTAAATGAAATTATTCAGGCATGTACATAATTCCTACCCTGGAATTCGTGAGTAGCAGCACGTACTCACGAATTCCAGCACGTAAACGAATAAACCGAGATAAAATCAAAAAACAACTTTTATACATATATCTTTACTAATATCTCTTTTTCGCCCCATCAATGGATTCATTGCTTTATCAAAACATTCATTATAATTCAGCATTAAAGAAAAATGTTCTGTAAATTGATATTCCAATCCCAGATCAAGTGTCCAACGATATTTGTCTGAATCATCGGTATCTATGAAAGTTATAAATACTTCATTAATTGCAATATTATCAGTGATAGACCAATTAAAACTCAGATCACAATAAAAAATATCTGATTTAATCGTATCAGTATCATAATCTGGAAGATAGATTTTAAGTTCTTCTTTTGTGAAATACAGTGCAAGCTCTTGATAAAGTTCATGATAATCTTTCGTATAATCCTTTTCTTCATGACCCAATGCCGCAAAAAATTTAAGCGTAAAGTGATCGTTCTGAATGGGTCTGGCGCCAAACCCCAAATAACCAGTGATTCGTTTGTCTAGAGAAACAAAATCATCCTCTTCATAAATAAAACCCACAGCAGCAAATAATTGCTTTAATATGGCACATCTTAATTCTTCTGTGATCAGATGTTTGGTTGAGTTACGAATTTCAAAATTCTCCTCAACCATCTTATTTCCTTCAGGATAATCAGCAGCCCTGCCAGAATTTCTCTTATCAAAATTATAATTCAGATAACTCGTAAACCGATTATATCTTGTAATAAGCCAGGTTTTGATTATATGTTTATCTACAGTCATATTTCCTGTCATTCGGCTAAAACTATACGATGTTTCCAAATGATATAATAATTCTGATGGCATCGGATCATATGTCAAGGCGTTCCGCAACCACCATTTACCTAAGCCTTTTGGTTTTAAAGTGGATGTTGCATCCGCCTGAGAATCATCAGTATCTGGCCTTTTTTTCAAACGATCTGCTGTTTTTGTGCGGAGTTCTTTTAAGGTTGAATCCAATTCCTGAAGAAATTCTTCATACTGCTGATTTTCAGTGATAATTTCTTGCAGCTCATTTATTAAATCTCGTTTTGCCTTTTGATTCTCAGATTGAGATTCACTTGATACAGCCTGCATTTCACTTTCTGGTGAAACATGCTCTTCACGATCTGTTGATGCCTGTTCACTCTCTGGTAAAACCTGCTCCACAGATTCTGGCACAACCTGCTCTGGGTCGGGTAGAACCTGCTCCTCAGATTCTGGCATAACCTGCTCCTCAGGGTCTGGTAGAACCTGCTCCTCAGGTTCTGGTAAAACCTGGACTTTAGTTTCTGATGAAGACTGAACTTCATTTTCCAATAATGCCGCGGCAAATGAATTTAAGCAAGCGGTCATTGTAAAAAATAGAATAACAGTAATAAAGCATAATTGTTTCATCACACATCCTCCTTCTTGTTAAAAATTAAAATTTGTATTAATTTCAATATCCTCATAATTTTCAGATAGTTCAGATAATTGAATTCTCGATATTTGCGTATCAGGGTTTTCAAGAACTGTTTTCGTTACATTTTCAAAATGCGACAATATATTCATAATTGTTTCGCGTTTAAACAGACTTGTTCCATAAGTCATTTGAATCTCTATATTGTTCATTTTTTCTACAAATAAAAAGGCAAGGTCATATTCACTTACAAGAGATTGACGTTCAGATACAGTCATTCTTAAATCATCAACTAAATTGTCATCAATCTGTTCATCATCCTGCAAGTCAACAACAACATCAAACATGGGAAACCTGCTTTTATCATTGGCTAAGTTTAGATCTTTGACCAATTGATCAAAGGGATACGATTGATGTTCAAATACTTCGAGAATAGTTTGCTTTTCTTTTTTCAGCACTTCATCAAAAGTGTCATCTCCCATGATAGACGTTCTTAATGGCAATAGATTCACATAAAAACCGATTTGATCTTCCAGATCGGCATGTTCACGACATGCCAGCGCAGTTCCGATAATAAAATCTTCCTGAGCAGTATATCTGTATAGCAATGATCTGACTAAGGCAGTCAATACCATATATAAACTAATTTTTTTGGTTTTGCTGAACTGCTTGAGTTCGTTAGATAAATTTTTGTTTAACGTAAAGAGGACTGTATCGCTGCCAGAAGTTTTGACAGGCGGACGAGGAAAATCAGTTGGTAAATTTAATATTGGCGGCATTGGTGTCAATTTTGTATGCCAGTATTCTTTAAGTTTCTCACCAAAAGAACCAGCCAATAACTTATTGTGCCAGTCAGCATAGTCTTTATATTGTATATTTAAAGGTTTTAATTCATAATGCGTATTGTTTTTATATGCGTTGTAAAGCGAGAATAATTCATTAACCAATATATCCAATGACCAGCCATCACTGATAATATGATGCATCATAAATATCAGGTAGTGATATTTCTCTTTCATTTTTACCAGACTTGCTTTTAACAATGGCCCCCTGGATAAGTCAAAAGGAAGCGCCAGTTCATTTTTAATAATTTTTTCTGCGAATATATCATTGTCTGCATGATTGGTTAAATCAAATTGTTTTATGTTAAACCCTATATTTTTGCATATTTGCTGTCGCGGTTGATTATCAATGGTGATAAAAATTGTCCTTAGGGATTCATGGCGATGAATCAGTGTTTCAAATGCCTTGCTAAATGCAGAAACATTCAGCAAACCTTCTAATATTACGACGCCATGGATTGAATAAACAACTGCATTGTCAACAACCTGATCCATCAGCCATAATCGGTGCTGTGCGTGTGATAATGCATAATGTTCGGTTTCAGGAATAGGTTTAATATCAGTGATGTTTGATAAATCTTTTTGACGCAGTACTTCTGCCATAGCTGTAATAGTGGGTGAATTAAAAATATCGCGTATGTTAATACTTAATTTCATGATTTTGTGAATTCTGGATGCAAGCTGAGTTGCTTTGATGCTATGTCCGCCAAGTTCAAAAAAATTATCATTAATGCCTATATGCTTACATTCCAATATTGATTCCCAGATAGCGACCAATTGCTTTTCAATTTTATTTCTCGGAGAAATATATTCTGTGTCTAAATCGTATCTTGTACCATCTGGATCAGGTAACGCTTTTTTATCGATTTTTCCACTGACTGTTAAAGGCATACTTTCCATAATAAAAAAATAGGCGGGAATCATATAATCAGGAAAATATTTTTTTAAATAACTACGAACATCGCTGATATTTAAATCCTTTGATGCTTTTACATATGCAATCATTTCACGTGTATCGCCAATTTTTTTTGCAACAATGACAGATTCCAAAATTGAGGGGTATTGAAACAGCCTGTTTTCAATTTCTCCCAATTCGATTCGATACCCCCTGATTTTGATTTGATCATCTTCACGTCCAAGAAATTCAATATTACCATCAGATAGCCATCGCCCCATATCACCTGTAGCGTAAAGACGTTCACCATTATGAACCATAAATTTTTCACTGGTTAATTCATCATTATTGATATAACCGCGTGCCAATGCTGTTCCTGATATGAAAATTTTTCCAGAAATACCAACAGGAACCGGCTTGAAAGTGTCATCAAGTATAAATATTTTTGTATTGGGCAGGGGTTTTCCAATGGGAATTGTTGCCAGGTTTGCTTTATAATTGTGATCTATATTAAAAACAGTAACTTCAACACAGGCTTCAGTGGGGCCATACATATTGGCAATTGTAATATTTTTACATTCCTCATGTTGAAAAAACGATTCAATTATTTGAGAGGGAAAGCTTTCCCCGCCAACAATAATATGCTGCAATGAAAGCGGCAATCTCTTTTCCAATTCATGTTCCATCAATGTCTTCAAAAAAACTGGCGTCGTATCAATAAGATTAATATTATGTTTTCGCACATAATCAATCATCAGCATCGGGTCACGTCGGACATCATCAGAAAGAATGTGAAGGGTATTTCCATGTGAAAGGCTGGCGACTACTTGTTTAATAGAAACATCAAATAAAAAAGATGCTTGAAGAACCTCATTAACCGGGGTTTTAAAACGACTGTACAAAATATCTTTTAAACTGAAAATAAGATTGGAAATTGAATGATGTTCAATTAAAACGCCCTTTGGCAGACCTGTTGAACCAGATGTATAGATAACATACGCCAGATCATTTTGCGAAATACCATTTGAATGACGCGTAATTGTTTCACATTGTAAATCATTCAATGATGAATCATTCGTAAATATTCGTTCTAAATCCAACTGAGATATTGTTGTCTTGCATCCACTATCATGAATAATATGCTTGATACGTTCTTTTGGATGATCAGGATCAATGGGAACAAAAGCAGCGCCTGTCTTTAAAACGCCCCAGATTGCGGCAACCATTTTTTCCGAACGATTCAACAACAAACCGATACGATCATCAGGTTCAATCGGATAATTATTTAATAAATAATCTGCTATTTTATTGGCCTGATGATTTACCGCACCATAAGTCAGACAAATATCTTCAAAAACGACCGCAAGGGTATCAGGACTTTTTTTCACCTGTTCTTCAAAAATGGATATAATTGATTGATCAGGATATGCCATATGTGTTTCATTAAATTGGGAAAGTCGTTGAAACTCTTCCGATGTACACAAGTTCAGTTCTGAAATTTTGACATCAGGGTTTTGTATTGCGGTTTCAATCAATACATTGAAAATATTAGCAAATCGTATAATCGTGTCTTCAGTAAATAAAGAAGGTTTGTATTTAATGTGATAACTTATGGTAGAATCGTTTTTACTGAATATAAAAGCAATATCATGGTCAATATCAATTATCGCATTTTGATCATGGATATTTTCCAGTAAACATATAATTTTAGGCAGCCTCTTTTTCGCAACTTTTAAATCTGTAATTTTTAAAATATTCGAAAAAGGATAATTTTGATTTTCATATGCCTTTAATGTATGGTTTCTGACTTGTAAGAGAATCGTTTTAAATGTAAGGGCATCCGGCAATAAAGTGCGAATCAATACAAGATTATTTTTACTATTCTCTACGTCAATCCCCTGGTATAAGGGGGAGCCGATAATCATATCATTTTGTTTGGTATATCTGTAAATCAAACATTTTAATGATGTCAAAAGAAATACAAATAAAGAAAGATCCGAGTTCTTACTGATTTTTATAATCCTTGAAAATATTGTTTCAGGTATAACAAATTCAATTTCTTTTTTTTCAGTCTGGTTTGATATTGGTTGATAGAAATCAACAGGCAGATTTGTTTCAGATAAATCTCCTGATAATGTTTCCCGCCAATAGGATTCTTCTTCAACAGATCGTTGAACATCAAAAAAAGAAAAAACAGCCTTTTGGTTATCCGCCATGAGGTCATACTCCTTATTAAAAATCAAATTCAGCTTCCAGAGTTGTTTTAGGAATTGATTCTGTTTTTAAAGAATTTTCAGCCTTGCCATAATAAGCATTTTCAAGTTTTTGCAATGCATTATTGCTGACATCTTTAACATTTGGGTTAATCAATTTTTCCTTTACAGCCTGATTGAATGCACTGACAAACATTTTGCAGTGATGTAAGTCCATTCCTCTGTGTAACATCTTTAAAAGGCCTGGCATTTCAAAATTATATGCTGGAAGAGAAATTGAATTCTTGATGGCAAGAAAGATGTCTTCAACAATATCAGAAGCTGTGGTTGAATTCATTGTGCGATGTTCCCATTCGAAGTTCGACCCTTTAATGCCATATTTATCTTTATCCCGCCAAACAGGAGTAATTTTTTCGCAATACCACTGCTGTGCCTTAAAGAATGTTGGTTTATACTGTTCTATAAAATTGATCGTGTCTTGAACAGTGTTTTTTGTTTCACCTGGAAAGCCAATAATAAACGATGCATGCGTCAAAATATTATATTTATGTAAAAGCGTAATGCCACGCGTATAATCTATGCGTTTAGCGCGTTTAATCATATTGTTGAGTATCGTGTCATTCGCAGACTCAATGCCAAGAAAAACAGCTTCACAACCGCTTTCTTTCATCATAGAGATCGTTTCATCATCTGCAAATTGACACCTGAAATGTGAATTCCATGTAAAATCGTATTTATTTTTGATGATCATTTTTAGTATGGCCTGAAAGCGTTTCAGCGGTACATTAAAAGTATCATCAATAAACGAAACGCTTTTTATTTTTCCGAACTCTGCAAAAGTATTCAGCTCTCTTTCAATCAGGTCAACATCAATTGTTTGATATTTTCCTGCATGTTCTGGAAATCCGCAGAATGCACAGGAAAATGGGCAGGAAATAGCAGTTCTGGTATCTACAAAATATCTCATATCATTCTTAAATAAGTTCCAATCAACCATATTTTCAGCTAATTTATTATTTTCAACGACTATGGGCGTATTGACATAGTGATTGCCCAATTTGTAGTAAATATTCGGCACATCAGCTATGGATGAATGATTTTTTAAACTTTCGAGAATGTTAACCAATGTTGCTTCACCCTGTGCGCTATACACGTAAATATCTGCATCCATAGATTTAAACAAATAATCAATCGTATAGCTGTCTTCATTTCTGATTTGCGTTGATATAAAAGGGCCGCCCACAATTATTTTTGCCTGGCTATTATATTTTTTAATAAAAGTTATAATTTCAAGAATTGGAAAAACAGAAACATATAATTGCGTTAATATGGCAATGCTTTTAATATCACTTGATTGAAATTTTTCTACAAGACTTTCCTTCTCATTCTGAAACGAGTTGATATAATCAAAAGTAAAACCGCTTTTGTGTAAATATGTTCCCAGGTAAGCGATTGCAGTATGTAAACTTTCATCATGTCTTAACAAACCGAATTTTTGAAAATTATCATCATATTTAAAAAACATATTGTATATGTCAGTAATACGATAAAGCTGTCCTCTTATTTGAACAAAATTCAAGTTTAAATCTCTGTATGCACCTGAATTAACGCCCATAGATTTTATTGTCTTTTCAAGTTCGGAAAAGTTTGTTTCATTATGTCCGATAAATAAACAATCAATTGATTTTTTACTCATGTAATACATTCCATTCGTTATTAAATTGAGGTTTGTTAAAAATCAAATTCAACAACCATTTGTTCTTTGATATGATCTAATTTTTCTTTACTTGCTTGAATTTCATATTTTTCTTTATCAGATAATATATCAATATCAGATAATTGTAAGCCATAAATCATACTGGCAGCAATCCGAGAAATATGCGCTTCAACATTTATCAGATAATCTTTTGTGTAAATATTTCCATTATAAATGAATAAAAATTGAATTTCATCGCCAGACATCACAATAACAGCCAGATCATAATGCGGATAATCAAATTCTTCCAAACTTTCAATTCCAGCGCCATTTGATAATTTCTTAACTGTTTCTTTTAAATCCGCATCAAATGGAACATTGTTAAATTCCAAAATATGGTCAAATAAAGAATACTTGTGAGGACTAAGGGATTGAATATCTGCCAAAGAATAATAATGATAGTTAGAACTGGATAAAGCTTGTTTTTGAATATTTTTTAAAAGCGCATCAGTGGTTTGATCGGGTTTCATTTGAATACGTATTGGAATAGTATTAATAAAAAGACCGACCATTTGATCAATTCCCTTAACCTCCTGAGGACGCCCTGAAACGACAGAACCAAAGAGTACATCATCGCTGTGGTTATATTTTCCTAAAAGAATTCCCCAAATTGCATGAATAACAGTACTTAAAGTCACTTGATTCTTTATTGCCAAATGTTTTAATTGTTCACTTAAAGTCTTATCTAATTTAAAGGAAAATTCTTTTAGCAGAAAAGATTGTTCATTATTCCTGATAGAGTGAGGCAGGGTCACTGGCTGACAATAATCTTTTAAATAATTGACCCAAAAATTTTTTGCTTTTTCTTTGTCCTGAGCCATCAGCCATTGTATATAATTTTTGTACAAAGGAACTGTTGATAATTCAGGCGTTTTATGGGTCAATCGTGCAAAATATATTGTAAAAAAATCTTTCAAAATAATGCCTGTACTCCAACCATCGGTGAGAATATGGTGACAGCTAAAAATAAATTGAAAAGAAGCTTTTTCTAATTGTATCAGCGCGATTCTTAGTAATACATCTTTGCTTAAATCAAAAGAACGTTGTTTATCTTTGTTTTGATAATTTTTAATATAGATTTCCTGCTTTGATTTTTCAATCCATCTGATATCTTCAAAGTAAAAATCAATCTTTTGGTGTTTGAGAATAAGCTGCATGGATTCCTTTACGTTTTTTGTTATAAAAACAGTTCTTAAATTATCATAACGCATTAATATTTCATTCCAGCTATCTTCAAAAACACGAACATTGATCTCATGAGAAATACGTAAGGAATACTGATTAAAATATGCAAGAGAATTTTCATCGTATAACGCATGAAAAAGCATTCCTTGCTGCATGGGAGTCAGGGGGTATATATCTTTTAGATTTTCTTTTTTTATCATTGTTTTTCCTCGTTCGATTTACGCAAAAAACTGAACATTAAGGAACTCTCTGAAAATAACTTCCCCATTATTGTAGAGACGTAGCATGCTACGTCTCTACACGACCTTATTGATATTGTTCGTTTTGAGATAATTGTACTGTAGAGACGTAGCATGCTACGTCTCTACACGACCTTATTGATATTGTTCGTTTT